>VOFC01000362.1_pt1 | contig 52001 bp, 66 predicted proteins | sample 5384161 | NCBI WGS metagenome assembly VOFC01 (sample SAMN12384722, study PRJNA508395) | human gut metagenome | isolation source: healthy gut B | host: Homo sapiens | reverse complement strand
CGTTTCATTGAATTAGGACCTGAATTCCAGAATCAAGTAGTGGTGGAAAGAGGCTTGGCTCCCGGAGAAGACATTGTTATAGAAGGATACCACAAGCTGAATCCAGGCATGAAAGTAAAAGTAAGTCCTGCTGTAGAAGACAAAAAAACGGAGGAAAAAGATACGATCGGATAATTTCACTCCCGAATACGAATTCCCCTATGGAGGAAAATTTACGCATTCAAAAAAACAATAGACATTATGAAAGTTAGTTTCTTTATAGACAGACCGGTATTTTCAGCTGTCATCTCCATATTAATAGTCATTGTCGGTATCATCGGTCTCACGATGCTACCCATTGACCAATATCCGCAGATTACCCCGCCGGTAGTGAAAATCAGCGCATCCTATCCGGGTGCCAGTGCCCTGACAGTATCACAAGCGGTAGCCACTCCTATAGAACAGGAATTGAACGGTACTCCAGGAATGCTTTACATGGAATCAAACAGTTCCAATTCGGGAGGTTTTTCAGCCACCGTCACTTTTGATATCTCGGCAGATCCCGATCTGGCGGCAGTAGAAATACAGAACCGTATCAAGTTAGCAGAATCACGTCTTCCAGCAGAAGTTATACAAAATGGTATTTCGGTAGAGAAACAGGCTGCCAGTCAATTGCTGACCCTATGCCTTACCTCTACCGACCCGAAATTCGATGAAATATACCTTAGCAACTTTGCTACTCTGAATGTACTGGACCTAATCCGCCGTATCCCTGGCGTAGGACGTGTTTCAAACATCGGAAGCCGATATTACGCCATGCAAATCTGGGTACAACCCGACAAACTGGCCAATTTCGGTCTGACCGTAGCCGATCTGCAGAATGCACTGAAAGACCAAAATCGGGAATCAGCAGCCGGTGTACTGGGACAACAACCCGTACAAGGATTAGACGTAACCATTCCCATCACTACTCAGGGACGTCTATCTACTGTAAGCCAGTTTGAGGAAATCGTAGTCCGTGCCAATGCCGATGGTTCCATTATCCGTTTGCGTGATGTGGCCCGCATCTCACTCGAAGCACAATCATACAATACCGAGAGTGCCATTAACAAAGAAAATGCAGCGGTATTGGCCATCTATATGTTACCGGGAGCCAACGCTATGGAAGTAGCAAAAAGCGTGAAAGAAGCTATGGAGGAAATCAGCAAGAATTTCCCCGAAGGAATGAGTTACGAGATACCTTTCGATATGACCACATATATTTCGGAATCTATTCATGAAGTGTACAAAACACTGTTTGAAGCCCTGATACTGGTTATTATCGTAGTATACCTTTCACTCCAAAGCTGGCGTGCAACAGTTATCCCACTAGTTGCCGTACCTATCTCACTGATTGGAACTTTCGGATTCATGTTGATTTTCGGATTCTCGCTTAATATCCTGACCCTGTTGGGGTTGGTACTTGCCATCGGTATTGTGGTGGACGATGCTATCGTGGTAGTAGAGAATGTGGAGCGTATCATGGAAGAGGAGAAACTATCTCCCTACCAAGCTACCAAGAAAGCTATGGAAGGACTTACAGGAGCCATTATCGCCACTTCTTTGGTACTGGCAGCAGTATTTGTTCCCGTAAGTTTTCTAGGTGGAATTACCGGACAACTTTATCGCCAGTTTACGGTAACCATCGTAGTATCCGTATTGCTGTCTACGGTAGTAGCTTTGACATTGAGTCCAGTCATGTGTTCGCTTATCCTGAAACCGGAAGATCCGAACAAGAAAAAGAATATCGTATTCCGCCGTATCAATGAGTGGCTGGCTATCGGCAATCATAAATATGTAGGGCTTATCAAACACATTGTGAAATCACCCGCGTCGCAGGTTTGATGAGCACATTCGGCATGGTATTGATCGCCATCCTGTTAATCCATCGCATCATTCCCACCAGCTTCCTCCCCATCGAAGACCAAGGGTATTTTAAAATAGAGTTGGAGCTACCCGAAGGTGCAACGTTGGAACGTACACGTATCGTAACAGAACGTGCTGTGGAATACCTGATGAAAAATCCGGCAGTGGCTTATGTGCAAAGCGTAACGGGAAGCAGTCCGCGTGTAGGAAGCAGTCAGGCACGAAGTGAACTGACTGTCATCTTAAAACCTTGGGAGGAACGTGACGCAAAAATACCACTATCAATGGCAAGATAATGGAGAAGAAAAGGATTTGAGGGAATATCCCGAATGTAAAGTCTATCTTTCTACTCCGCCTGTGATTCCGGGATTGGGAACATCCGGCGGCTTTGAAATGCAACTCGAAGCTCGCGGTGAGGCTACTTTTGAAAATCTGGTACAGGCAGCGGATACATTGATGTATTATGCATCAGAAACGCAAGGAATTGACGGGGCTTTCTTCTTCTTTGCAGTCTGAGATTCCGCAACTCTATTTTGATGTAGACCGTGACAAGGTGAAGATGCTGGGAGTGCCGTTGGCAGATGTGTTCTCTACGATGAAAGCTTATACGGGTTCCGTATATGTGAATGACTTTAATATGTTCAATCGTATATATAAGGTATATATTCAGGCTGAAGCTCCGTATCGTGAGCACAAAGAGAATATTAATCTGTTCTTTGTAAAAGCAGCTAATGGTGCAATGATTCCGTTAACCTCGTTGGGTAATGCATCCTATACAACCGGTCCGGGTAGTATTAAACGTTTCAATATGTTTACTACTGCAGTTATTCTCGGTTCGGCGGCACAGGGGTACAGTTCTGGTCAGGCGATGGAGATTATGGAACAGATAGCGCGTGAGCATTTGCCGGATAACATCGGTGTTGAGTGGAGCGGACTTTCTTATCAGGAGAAGAAAGCCGGCGGGCAAACCGGATTGGTGCTGACGTTGGTATTCCTCTTCGTATTCCTGTTCCTGGCAGCACAATACGAAAGCTGGACTGTGCCTATTGCTGTATTGCTTTCGTTGCCGGTAGCTGCATTGGGAGCTTATTTGGGCGTTGCTGTATGTGGCTTGGAAAATGATATTTATTTCCAGATTGGCTTGGTAATGTTGGTGGGACTTGCAGCAAAAAATGCTATCCTTATCGTTGAGTTTGCCAAAGTACAGGTGGATAACGGAGGAGATTTGGTGCAGTCGGCCATTCATGCCGCCCAACTCCGTTTCCGTCCTATATTGATGACTTCCCTTGCTTTTGTATTGGGTATGCTTCCTATGGTTCTTGCAAGCGGACCGGGGTCTGCAAGCCGTCAGGCAATCGGTACGGGAGTTTTCTTCGGAATGATTTTTGCCATTGTATTCGGTATTGTACTTGTACCGTTCTTCTTTGTCCTGATTTATAAGGCAAAGGCGAAAGTGCAACACAAAATCAAGAAAGACTGATGATTATATTGTAAACGAATTCTGATTACATACTTATGAAGAAAAAGAATATATATATACTTCTGTTGCTCACCTCGGTTCTTTTTTTGCATCGTGCAAGGTAGGCAAAAGCTATGTACGTCCCGAAATGGCATTGCCCGACAGTTTGATGCAACAGCAGGACAGCATCAGCATTGCCGATGAGCAGTGGCAGGCTGTTTATACAGACAATACTTTGCGTAATCTGATAGCACGCGCATTGGAGTATAATAAAGATATGCTCGTTGCGGCCGCTCGCGTGAAAGAAATGGCGGCCCAGAAACGTATCAGCATAGCTAATCTACTTCCTCAGTTAAATGGAAAAATAGAGGCAGAGCGTGAAGTTGAAAACTATGGCGGACATAGCCGCGATGTGGGTAACAGCTATGAAGCAAAGGCTCTTTTTGTCGTGGGAACTTGACCTTTGGGGAAATCTGCGTTGGAAAAAAAGTAGCTGCTGTTGCCGATTATCTGCAAAGTGTAGAATCACAGCGTGCCTTGCGTATGACAATTGTTGCGGAAGTGGCGCAGGCATATTACGAGCTGGTAGCACTCGATACAGAATTGGAAATTGTCCGTCAGACACAAAAGGCTCGTGAAGAAGGTGTGCGTCTTGCAAGAATTCGTTTTGAAGGCGGACTTACTTCGGAGACATCTTATCAGCAGGCGCAAGTAGAGTTGGCGCGTACAGCTACGCTTGTTCCGGATCTGGAACGTAAGATTTCCATTAAGGAGAATGACATAGCTTTTCTTGCCGGTGAATTTCCTACACGTATAGAGCGCAGCCGTTTTTTGGAGGAGTTGGATGTGCCGGAGTCTTTACCTGTAGGATTGCCGTCCGGCTTATTGGAACGTCGTCCTGACATTCGTGCTGCGGAGCAGCAGCTTATAGCTGAACATGCTCGTGTGAAAGTGGCCTATACCAATATGTTTCCTCGGTTGTCGCTGACCGGTCAGTTTGGATTGGAGAGTGATGTCTTGTCAAACTTCCTTCAGTCGCCTTATTCATTGTTGAACGGAGCGGTATTGACTCCGCTGTTCAATTGGGGTAAAAATCGGGCTGCTCTAAAGGCACAGAAAGCTTCGTTTGAGGCGGAAGTTCATAGCTATGAGAAAACGGTGCTGAATGCTTTTAAAGAGGCCAAGAACGCAATTGTGGATTTCAACAAAATAAAGGAAGTGTATCAGTTGCGTCTCAAGTTGGAACGTTCAGCCAAAACGTACGTGGATTTAGCGCAGTTGCAATATATTAATGGTGTTATTAATTACATGGACGTGCTTGATCCCCAGCGTGGATATTTCGATGCCCAGATTGGTGTCAGCAATGCAATCCGTGACGAACTGATAGCAGTGGTAAATATTTATAAGGCTTTGGGTGGAGGCTGGCAGATAGAAGAATAAGTTTGCATTATTTCTTCATTCAGTTTGCATTTCTTGCGGAAAAGAGCGAAATTTGCGACGCTTTTAAACGAAACTTTATTAACACCTTTAAATATTTAAGAGAAATGACTAAAAGTGCATTGCAAATTGCAAGGGCTGCCTATCAGCCCAAACTTCCGAAAGGGCTGAAAGGTACTGTAAAAGCAGTGGCCGGCGCAGCTACCCAGTCGGTTGCCGATCAGGAAGAAATCAAGAAATTGTTTCCCAATACTTATGGGATGCCTTTGATTAAGTTCGAAAATACCGATGAGACCGTTGATTTCCCTGCTATGAATGTGGGTGTAATTCTTTCCGGTGGTCAGGCTCCCGGTGGTCACAATGTGATATCCGGTATTTTTGACGGTATTAAAAAGTTGAACAAAGATAGCAAACTGTACGGTTTCATTCTTGGCCCCGGTGGTTTGGTAGACCATAACTATATGGAACTGACTGCCGATATCATCGATGAATATCGTAATACCGGTGGTTTCGATATTATAGGTTCAGGCCGTACCAAATTGGAGAAAGAGGAACAGTTTGAAAAAGGACTGGAAATCTTGAAAGAATTGAATATCAAAGCACTGGTTATTATCGGTGGTGACGATTCTAATACAAATGCCTGCGTATTGGCTGAGTATTATGCTGCCAAGAATTGCGGCGTACAGGTTATCGGTTGTCCGAAAACTATCGACGGTGACTTGAAGAACGAAATGATTGAAACTTCTTTCGGATTCGATACGGCTTGCAAAACGTATTCTGAAGTAATCGGTAATATCCAGCGTGACTGTAATTCGGCACGTAAGTACTGGCATTTCATAAAACTGATGGGACGTTCCGCTTCACATATCGCTTTGGAATGTGCATTGCAGGTACAGCCTAATATCTGTATTATCTCCGAAGAAGTTGAAGCTAAGGATATGTCTTTGGATGATATCGTAACAGGTATCGCTCAGGTGGTGGCTAATCGTGCCGCACAGGGCAATAACTTCGGTACGGTTCTTATCCCCGAGGGCTTGGTTGAGTTCATCCCCGCTATGAAACGTCTTATCGCTGAGTTGAATGATTTCCTGGCTGCCAATGCAGAAGAATTCTCTCAAATTAAGAAATCGCACCAACGCGATTATATCATCCGCAAACTGTCTCCGGAAAATGCCGCTATCTATGCCAGTCTTCCCGAAGGTGTAGCGCGTCAGTTGTCATTGGATCGCGACCCGCACGGAAACGTACAGGTATCTCTCATTGAAACGGAGAAACTGTTGTCCGAAATGGTAGCTGCCAAATTGGCTCAGTGGAAAGAAGAAGGCAAATATGTAGGTAAGTTCGCTGCACAGCACCACTTCTTCGGTTACGAAGGACGTTGCGCCGCTCCGTCTAATTTCGATGCCGACTACTGCTACTCTTTGGGTTATGCGGCATCTGCGCTGATTGCTAACGGTAAGACCGGTTACATGTCTTCCGTACGTAATACTACAGCTCCTGCCGAAGAGTGGATTGCAGGTGGTGTACCTATTACAATGATGATGAATATGGAACGTCGTCACGGCGAAATGAAACCGGTTATCCAGAAAGCTTTGGTAAGACTGGACAGTGCTCCTTTCAAAGCATTTGCCGCTCAGCGTGAGCGTTGGGCTGTGGAAACAGACTATGTTTATCCGGGTCCTATCCAATACTTCGGTCCTGCCGAAGTTTGCGACCAGCCTACCAAGACTTTGCAACTGGAACAAGGTAGATAAAATCTTATAGCCAATTGCTGCATTTGCAGTAATTGGCTATGTAGAACAAAATTACACAAGAGTTGCGCAAATCCGAATTTGTGTAATCTGTGTAGTTTGTGTTTTATTTTTGATAGATATTTGTTACTTCAATATACTTGAATGCCTTCTAAAAACAGTACAGTTTCCCGGCGCAAACCTGTATCCCGTCGTACTTCTTCTCGAAAAAAGAAGCAGACGGTGTCTCGTCCCATGCCTGTATGGTTGCGTAATTTATTGGCATTTTGTATTATAGCGGTATTTTCAGCAGGATTCTATTGGTTCTTTATCCGTCCTTATGCTTATCGTTGGAAACCTTGTTATGGTTTAAAAGGCTACGGCGTATGCATGCCTTGCAACTATGAGGTGCATGGCATTGATATTTCCCACTATCAGGGTATTATAGATTGGGATAAGCTCCTTCATAATAAAGAAGCGAAATTTCCCATACATTTTATCTTTATGAAAGCTACCGAAGGGGGCGATTATGGCGATGAAACTTTTGTAGAAAATTTCAGTCAGGCACGGAAATACGGTTTTATCCGAGGAGCTTATCATTATTTCCTACCCAAGACAGATGCGCATAAGCAGGCTGACTTTTTATTAGTACAGTACACTTGTCAAAAGGAGACCTTCCCCCGTTCTTGATGTGGAAACTACGGGTAAGAGATCTCCTCAGGAACTGAAATCTGCCGTTAAAACCTGGCTTGACAGAGTGGAGGCGCATTACGGCGTAAAACCGATTCTTTACACTTCCTATAAATTTAAGAAACGTTATCTCAACGACTCCATATTCAACGCTTATCCTTACTGGATAGCCCATTATTACGTTGATTCCGTGAAGTATGAGGGCAAATGGCATTTTTGGCAACATACCGATGTAGGTAATGTCCCCGGCATTGAAGAAGAAGTCGATCTGAATGTTTTTAACGGCACGTTGGAAGAATTGGTTGGTATGACCCTGCAATAGCTTGCTTTCCGTTTTCTTCCTTTTTATCGTTGTGTCATAATACAAACTTCACTGCGGCCCAACGGTTTTTTTCCTTATAATGTACGAAGCGCAGTCCGTTATGCTCCGCTTCAGCCTGTATTACAGGAATATCATCTACATAAAAACCGCTCATATATAGTTCCGACCCCGGATGCATGCAACTTACATATCGTTTCATGTCGTTCAGCAGGATGTTACGGTTGATGTTGGCTATGATTACATCAAAAGGTCCTTGGTCTTTCAATAGAGAAGCGTCTCCTTGAAAAACGGATATACGGTCTACCCATTTAGCTCTATGTTTTCAAGAGAGTTGCGTACGCACCATTCATCTATATCGACGGCTGTACAGGGCGCAGCACCGCGCATACGTGCCAATATGGCGAGAATGGATGTTCCGCATCCCATATCAAGCAAAGATTTGCCTTGCAGATCGTTATCCAGCAATTCACCGATAATGAGACTGGTCGTTTCATGATGGCCTGTACCGAATGCCATTTGCGGGTTAATGACGATATCGTATTCTGCTTGAGGGATGTCGCGATGGAATGTGCTGTGGATGACACAGCGGTCGCCAATGATAATGGGCTGGAAGAAATTCTTTTCCCATTCTTCATTCCAGTCTTTGTCTTCCGCTTCTTGGTAAGCATATTCTACCTGTGTATCAGGTAAGAGGAAAATTGGCAAGAACTTCTTTGAGGACAGTTTCATTGTATAAATCTTTTTGAATGTAGGCGGCAATCCCGTCTGTTTGCTCTACAAAACTCTCAAAACCGGCTTCACCCAGCACTGCCGATAAGACATCGTTGACGATTTCCGTGCAGGGAGTGGTATGGAATGTAAATTCTAAATATTTCATTGGAATATAATTGTTTGTTAAATGCAAAAGGCAGGTATAGGAGAAAATCCTATTTCTGCGTATATTTGTTTTGGATACAAAGATAGGTGCATTTAGGGAAATCCCTATAAATCTTTGGGGAAAATCTTCTGTATAGAGTAAATCCCTGCATTATCTTTGTGGTGTGAAAAAGTATGGAATTGTAAACCCATAAACCAAATAAATATGAAAAAGATTGTTTTTTTATCGCTTTTTGCATTGTGTCTTCCGTGGGCACTTTCAGCTCAAAGTGTAGATGACGACCTTTACTACGTTCCTTCCAAGAAAAAAAGAGGAAAAGACGGAGAAGAAAAAAAACTCCGGCTGCCGATGCGGTTGTAGTAAAGACAAATGCTCCGACTACGGTTTATGCGTCGCCGGGCAATACGACCATTGTAGTGAAAGACCGTAAAGGGAATATTCGTGATGTAGACGAGTATAATCGTCGGTATGACTCTAAAGACTATGACTTTTCACAAGAGAATGATACGCTTTATGTAGACGAAAAGAAGAAGATGATGGTCTGGACGGAGAATGGGTGAACGGTTTTGACGGTTCGGAAGATGATTATGAATATGCTACGCGTATTATCCGTTTCCGCAATCCACGCTATGCCATCAGTATCAGCAGTCCGCTTTACTGGGATGTGGTTTATGGTCTGAATCCATGGGACTGGAATGTATATACGGACGGATTGTACGCATATGCATTTCCTACCTTCACCAACCGTTTGTGGTTATGGTCCGGGCTGGGGCTTTGGCTGGAGCGTAGCTGGGGCGGCTGGTGGGGACATCACCACTATCATCATCACTGTTATCCCGGTGGCGGTTATTGGCCGCGTACATATACCTATCGCCGTTCTTCGGGAGCAAGCAGTTATAGAAATTCTTCTTCTACGGTTCGCAGGACTGGTTCGGCTGTCCGTTCAGGTGTGTCATCCTATAGAAGAGACGGACAAAGCGGTACGACCACCAGACGCGTGGTAGGTACACGTCCGTCGGGACACGCAGTGGGGTAACTACCCGTACAGATGCCGCCTCTACCCGGCGCAGGGTATATACCCGTCCAAGCAGTACGCGGGTAGGTTCTTTTCAGCTTCAGGAGTGCAGGGAAGTAGTAGCCGTGTACATGCTACAGGTGTAAGACGTTCCGCAGCCGGAAGTCCTTCTACTTACAACAGGGGCAGTTCTGCATCGTCAACACGCAATTATTCAACCGGTAACAGTAGTAGCCGTCGCTCTTATACGCCTGTGCAAAACAACTCTTCCACCCGTAGTTATTCTTCGGGAGGCGGCAGTTCACGCAGTTATTCCGGCGGTGCTACCCGTTCGTCAGGTGGTGGTTCTTCAAGAAGAAGATAGGTATAGTATTCAATAGAAAAAGATGAGTAGGATATGAAAAAAATTATAACTTTAGCTGTTTTTGGGGATGTTGGGTGCAGTTCCGGTAAGTGCACAGACCGTGTACGATGCAGCCAACATCGCAAACAAGGATTTAAATGGTACAGCACGCTTTGTAAGTATGGGCGGGGCTATGGGGGCGTTGGGCGGAGATATTTCCACTATTGCTACAAACCCTGCCGGTATAGGTATTTATCGCAGTAATGATGCAATGTTGTCATTCAGTCTTTCTTCTTATGGTACTGAAAGTAATTATATGGGAAGTAAGATGAATGCAGACAAGATGAAAAACCTCATTTGATAATGCCGGTTTTGTTATTTCTTCAAAGATAGGCAATGCTACGGCTTTGCGTTATGTGAATTTCGGCTTTAATTATCATAAGGCTAAGTCTTTTTATAAGAACATGTCAATGGGAGGTAATTTAGGCGATTATACGCAAACGGATTATATGGCGGCACAAGCCGGAGGAATAAAGGACTGGTCGGGCAATATTTATACAGATCCGGAAGTAGGATGGCTATCCGCATTGGGATATGACAGTTATCTGATAACCGACTTTATTGCCCACAACGGACAGGGAGATGTCCCTTCCGGTTATGTTCCCTATATGGAAAAAACGGGACTCAAGTAAAGAATCTGGATGGTGATTTGATGTATATCACTCCGGGTGAATATGGGGGAATGTTTTTAGGAGGAAATGGCAATTTCCGGTCGGAAGAGCGTGGCGGAATTGAACAATATGATTTCAATATTTCATTCAATATTAATGACCGGGTATATTTAGGCGTAACTGTGGGGAGCTTATGCCATAGATTACAATAAATATACTTTTTATAGTGAAGATTATTTGGATAATGCCGGAAATAGCATCGGACAGAATTATAATCTGCAGAGCTGGAACAAGATACACGGTTCGGGTTTTGATGTGAAATTCGGAGCCATCGTGCGTCCTTTCGAATATTCCCCTTTGAGGATTGGATTAGCCATTCATACACCGACCTATTATAATTTGGATTATAAGACAAATGCCCGTCTGGAGTCGAATGTCTTGAATGATTTGGATATAGCTAACGAGTCGGGTATAGGAAGCGGTGTGATTGGTCAATATACTGTGGATACTTATGATATAATGAATGGAGACATGGTGCGTCAATTCCACTTGCAGACACCATGGACGTATAATGTAAGTTTGGGATATACTGTAGGTTCCAGTTTGGCTTTAGGGGCAGAGTATGAATATCAGGACTATTCGTCCATGAAATTCAAGGACCAGGAAGGCTATTCCGATACATTTGGGTACGAAAACAGTACTACTTCTATGCTGAAAGGGGTGAGCACCATTCGTTTGGGAGCCGAATATAAAGTGATTCCTCAGTTTGCTTTGCGTGCAGGATACAATTATACCTCTGCCATTTTCAATAGTGATGCATATAAGGATTTGCCTTATAACTCAATTCAGACGGATACGGATTTTGCAAATACCAAAAGCTTTGAGTAACTATACAGTGGGGGGCTCGGTTTACAGAGGGTCTATGTTTTATGCTGATTTGGCATATAAGTTTTCTTCATATAAGGAAGATTTCTATCCGTTCATTAATGCCTATGAAGATGGAGGCCAGTTAGTGATTGGCTCTCCTGAAGCAACGAAAGTAAAAAATACCCGAAGCCAGGTGCTGCTGACCTTAGGTTTACGTTTTTTTTCAGGGGAAGTGATTCCCCGTTACCGATAAAAAAGACTTGCAGAAATTTCTTCTGCAAGTCTTTTTTTATATTCTACCGTATTGTTTCGGATTATTTCTTGAAATAACGGTTGTACAATCCTTCAAAACCTTTACCATGACGAGCTTCGTCTTTGCACATTTCGTGTACAGTGTCATGGATAGCATCCAGATTCAGAGCTTTAGCACGAGTTGCGATACGTTTTTTGTCTTCGCAAGCGCCTGATTCTGCATTCATTCTCTTTTCAAGGTTAGTCTTGGTATCCCATACGCAGTCACCCAGCAATTCAGCAAATTTTGCAGCGTGTTCTGCTTCTTCCCATGCGTAACGCTTGAAAGCTTCAGCTACTTCAGGATAGCCTTCGCGGTCTGCCTGGCGGCTCATTGCAAGGTACATACCTACTTCCGTGCATTCGCCCATGAAATGGTTGTTCAAATCCTTAATCATTTCGTCATCGCAACCTTTGGCTACGCCAATAACATGTTCGTCAGCAAAAACCAACGGACCGCCTGCCTGTGCTTCTTCTACTTCAACGAATTTGCTTGCAGGAGCTTTACACAAAGGACATTTCTCAGGAGCTGCGTCTCCCTTCATATACGTAACCGCAGACAGTACATCTAAACTTTTTCATTTTACTTCAGATTTTAATTAGTTGAATTAGTTATTCGTTATTTTGGTTAATTGTTCGTTTTCTAAACAGCTTTTGCAAATACCTTTATAATAATAATGGATTTCTTGCACTTCGTGTCCGTTCATATCCATTTCTTCTACCTGTTTGATGTTGGCGTTGCATTCCAAATCATATATTTTTTCCGCAATGTTTGCATAAGAAATGGGCATGAGGAGTGGTATCCGCATCATAGCAGGTATTCCGTTCGTCAATTGTCAATGTCTGTGCAGCACCTTGCTCACTGAGTAATTTTAAAGTGTTGTAAACAGTTGTTTTAGACAATGTGGGAATGGAAGGGGCAAGTGCCGTATAAATTTCATCCACCGTGGGATGTGTACGATGCTCCATCAGATAAGTCATAATGGCTATGCGCTGTACCGAGGGCTTAATGTTATGATTTTGCAATCGCTTTATTACATCCATATCATCTGTAATTCAAACTTGTAACAATTACATTTTTAATTCTCTTGCAAAGATAGGCACTTCTTTTGTTTATCCAAAAGATTTTAGATATTTTTTATCAGAAAGTGCGGCTATGCAAAGTGAAAAGGCTGATTCTTTTGTGTTTATTGATAAATTGCCGTATTTTTTGCACCCTAATATTAATAGGATTCATATATGAATTACGGATATGTTAAAGTGGCGGCATCTGTACCCCGTGTTAGAGTGGCGGACTGTAAGTTCAATGCCGGACAGATTGAAAAAGAGATAATCATTGCCGATGGGAAAGGAGTGCAGATAATCGCCTTTCCGGAGTTGTGCATTACCGGATATACCTGTGGTGACCTTTTTGCCCAGCAACTTCTGCTTGAAGAGGCTGAAATGGGGCTGATGCAGATTTTGAACAATACCCGTCAGATGGATATTATATCCATTCTCGGTATGCCCGTGCCTTTGAACGGTGTACTGCTGAATACTGCGGTGGTTATACAGAAAGGTAAGATATTGGGAGTTGTTCCTAAAACTTATCTTCCGAATTATAAAGAGTTTTACGAAAAGCGCTGGTTTACTTCTGCGTGTGAAGTTTCGGAAACGACAGCCCGTTTGTGCGGGCAAATAGTCCCCATGGGGCGGAATCTGCTTTTTCGAGACGGCGGATACAACCTTCGGAATTGAAATCTGTGAGGACTTATGGGCTCCGATTCCGCCGAGTTCTTCTTTGGCATTGCAAGGAGCGGAAATTCTTTTCAACCTTTCGGCAGACAATGAAGGGATAGGCAAGCATGCTTACTTGCGTTCGCTTATCAGCCAGCAGTCGGCACGTTGTATCGCAGGGTATGTGTTCAGTTCGTGCGGTTTTGGCGAGTCTACTACAGACGTGGTGTTTGCAGGTAACGGATTAATTTACGAGAACGGTACGTTGCTGGCAAGCAGCGAGCGTTTCTCGTTCGAGGAACAGGTCGTTATCAGTGAGATTGACGTGGAGCATATACGTACGGAACGCCGGGTGAACACTACATTTACAGCCTGTCGCGCCAATTGTGCACCGGAAGTGCCGGTGCGTGTCTCTACGGAATATGTCAATTCCAAAGATTTGAATCTGACCCGTGTTTTCGATCCGCATCCGTTTGTTCCTCAAGGAGCAGCGTTGGACGAGCGTTGTGAGGAGATATTCTCCATACAGGTGTCGGGATTGGCGCAACGTTTGCTGCATACCAATGCCAAGAGTGCAGTGGTAGGCATATCCGGTGGTCTGGATTCCACACTGGCATTGCTGGTTTGTGTGAAAACATTCGATAAACTGGGTTGGGACCGTAAAGGAATTATCGGCGTGACTATGCCGGGATTCGGTACTACCGACCGCACCCATACCAATGCGGTGGACTTAATGGTATCATTAGGCGTAACCATGCGCGAGGTCAGCATAAAGGATGCCTGCATCCAGCACTTCAAAGATATAGACCATGATATCAACGTACACGATGTGGTGTATGAAAATTCGCAGGCGCGTGAGCGTACGCAGATATTGATGGATATTGCCAACCAGACCTGGGGGATGGTGGTTGGCACGGGCGACCTCTCGGAACTTGCCTTAGGCTGGGCTACATACAACGGCGACCATATGTCTATGTACGGTGTTAACGGAAGTATCCCCAAAACATTGGTGAAACATTTGGTGAAGTGGGTGGCGGAGAATGACATCGATGAGACATCGCGGGCCACATTATTGGATATTGTGGACACCCCTATCAGTCCGGAACTCATACCGGCAGATGAAAACGGAAATATCAGGCAGATTACGGAAGACCTTGTAGGGCCGTACGAACTGCATGATTTTTTCTTATATTATTTTCTTCGTTACGGTTTCCGTCCTTCCAAGATTTTCTTCCTCGCTGCACGTACGTTTAAAGATGTTTATGATGAAGAGACTATAAAGAAGTGGTTGCAGACTTTTTGCCGTCGCTTCTTTAACCAGCAGTTCAAGCGTTCCTGCTTGCCCGATGGCCCTAAGGTAGGAAGTATTTCTATCAGTCCGCGCGGTGACTGGCGGATGCCGAGCGATGCTTCTTCAGAAATGTGGCTGAAGGAAGTTGAAAAGATTTGAGGATTAAGACATTGAAATAAAAGGTCGTGAAAAAGAACCTGATAATTTCTTTTTGACACGACCTTTAGCTTTCAGCGTTCTTTTTAGTAGTATCTCTTATATATTTTCCGGTACTCTTTTCCTTTTTTGAATCTTTCCAGCCAGGTATTCAGGCTGTCCAAGAGTACAGGAGACTGCTTGCTCACTCCCCACGAGTAGAATTGGGTGAAACTGATAGCCGTATTTATGTCTATCTGCGGCAGACTGTCGGCTGCTGCGCGAGCGATGCTTTCTTCGCATACGGCATAATCGATATCGCCATGTGCGACAAGGGCGATAAGTTGTTCGGAACCATACTTTTCTACTTCCTTAATATATATGGTATCACCGATTTCGTTTCCTAAATTACGGATGCGCAGGATGGAAGGCGACCCTTCTACCACATTCAGCGTCTTTCCCGCTAAGTCCAATTGGCTTTTGATAAACAGGGAATCGTCGGGAGAGTCTGTTTTCCGTTGTACCAATACCTGCCTGTTCAGAACAATCGGAGAGGTCAGAAGCAAGGAATCCTTTAATTCGCTGGTTGCTAAAATTCCATAGGCTATGACATCAAACCTGCCGTTTGCCAGACCTTCCAGACGTTCGTTAAAACTCATTTCGGGAGTAATGGCTACCTGCAGACCGTGATCACGGGCAAAAGCCTCTATCAATTCGTAATGAAATCCGGACAGGGTGTCTCCGTCCACATAAAAAGCTGATGGAGTTATATTCCGTAGCGGCATGGAGCGTACCGTCTGCTGCTATTTCGGCATAATCGCGCGGATGTCCTTTACGGATTTCCTTTTTGGGCAATATAAATGTGGCAACGAGTGCGGCTATTGCCCCCAGGATGATATATTTTGATAATTTACTCTTTTTCATAGTTGAAAGACGGCATTAGTCGTAGAAATTCCATGAAATGCCAATCTTGAACAGGCGCGGGTTTATAGGGTAGTGCGGCACAAGGAAATAATTGCCTTTACCCATTCCTGCATTAACGTGATACATCATGGCAAAGATGCGTGTCCGTTTCAGATGCAGATTGGCGTATACGTTTACAATCGGATAACCGCCAATCTCCACTTGGTCGTCTGCCGCCTGAAGATGGAACTGCTGGATGGCGGGAGTATAGGCGGGCGCATTATATTTAGTGAAATACCGAACGTCCGCTCCAAGCTGTACGGTTAGTACTTTCTTGGCTATTTTGGCAAGCAGATACAGATTATGATATAAGGAGAGCTGCGGCAAGGGCAATACCGTTTCATTGCTTGATTTCTGCCAGGTTACTTCGTTGTCCAGATGCAGGATGCCTAAACGGAAATCCTGTTTCAGTGTGGCGGAGAGCACCTGTATATTACCGCTTTCCTGAGCGGGCATGGCATTCTGGTTGAAATAGGTGTAGTTCTTTATGTTCTCTACGCCGGCACGCAGATTGGTTTTCCAGCGGCTGATGTTCAGCTCGCCTTCCACGCGTGTGCGGAACTCCTTGTCCATGTTTTCATTGTCCCAATAGTAATGGTTGGAGTGATAATGCCGCATATAGAAAGAGGGCAGCGTGTTGCTTACATAACCTCGTGCATAGAAGTTCACGGTATCCTTCCAGAGGCGGAAGTTCAAGTCGAGGTCGGCATTGACGCGGAACTGTCCGAGTGCCTTGTCCATGATGCCCACTTCACCGTTTACGTTGTAATGCAGCGTTTTGCCCTGCCGTTTGGCCAGTTCGCCGCCAACGAATATCTCCTGTTCGTCGAAATTGGTTCGCGACAATGTGTCCATCAGCTCATAGCGGCTGAATTTATGCGATATATAGGCTGTCAGTCCGGCTTTGGCATACTTGTTGAAACCTTCGAGCAAAGCGATGCCGAATACGTTCTTTACACTGAAAGCCGTAGTAGAGTCCCTGCTGGCTACTTCGTTGAAGATAAGCGTTGGGGTATTGCCCTTCCGTCTCCTTGGCGGAAGAGAATTTATGACGCGCCCGTTCCACTTTCATGGTATGTATGAAGCTGGTGACGGGAACGAACTCTTCGGTTATAATCGTATCTTTGGCAAAGGTACGCTGTCGTTGGCAACTGCTCTTTTGGGGGAATTTTGGCATCTTCCACAGTTGTGGTTTCACGTGTGAAGCCGAGGCGGTAACGGTGCGTTAGGTATACATAGAAATCTTTGTTCTTGTTTGACGTCTGTTCCAACTTAACCGGAATGGTAGTGGATTCGTATTCTTTCTTGCCTTCCGCCATATCTTCCGGGCGCGTGATGTAACGGTCGTCCTGAATACCGCCGTTTTCATTCATCTTCATAATGAAGTTGTTGTACACCGCCTGCATCTGGTATTTATTACCTATATAGCTGGCGAATATTCCGGCATTGAAGTTCGATGTGGACTGGTTCTGGTAGTATCCCCGTCCGTACAGATAGTCAATGTTGAAGCCGAACGCCAGCCGCTTGTTGACGTTTACCGAGAAATAGGACTTGAAGCGTTCTTCACCGTTGACCTTATTTCCTGCTTTATAGTAGGTAAGATTGGTGAAAGGCACATTACTGTTGGTAAATTTCACTTCATCGGGGCGGACGAAGAAGCTGGAGAAAGGGCTTCCATGAAGATGGTCGGCTCGTTGTCTCTGCGTTCAAAGAAGATACGTGACATACGGGGGAACCCAGATTACCCAGATAATTATAGTGTCCGTACATGCCTTCTACCAGATTGGTATTCTGGAAGTTCAGGTTGGCAGTATCGGCGGGGATAATAGTGCGGTTGCCCAATGTTTCACTCAAACGCCACATATAGAGTTTGGGCGGAAGGCTTTGGATTTCCGTATCGGTGCTGTCTTCCAGATTATCGGGTAATGTGTTGGGGTCTACCTGGTTGCCGAACTGGTCACGGCCTGTTACAGGATCCATACGGTTGAAAGGGGTTTTGTGCCCCGACGCCCAAGATGCCTATAATAGATAGAAATATGTATGTCAGTACGATTCGTCTCATAATTAGGCGCAAAGATACAATAAAAAATTATTCGCTTACGGAATTCAGCCTTTTTTGCTTCTTTTTTACATTCGGCGTTTACAGGCAATCTCTTTCTTTTTGACGATAAAAATGAGATGGAAAGAATGTTTTTTCTTGTAAATGGAGCATTGTATGTGCCGGGTTATTTATATTTGCGCAGATATTATGATGAATTGTTACCTTTGTGGTGAGTAGGTGTCAAAGACTGTTTATATATACTTAAAATCCATATCTTATAACATGAAAACATTGTTTGTCCTTTTGGGGATGTTTATAATTTATCCTTGTTTATACGCTCAAGATGCGGAGTTGCAGGCTTGCCGGGAAGAGCTGGCACGCGGCATGAGTCAGAAGAACCGCGACAGCATTGCAGCGGCTTATTGTCATTTGGGAGAATACTACGCCTATCGCCAGGCGGACAGTACCCGGTATTATTGCGAACAGGGATTGAAATATGCCGCAACGGATAAAAGCCGAGCCTTACCTTTACCTGTTGAATAATCTGGCAGACGCTTATTTTTCTTCGGGGCAGTTGGACGAATCGTTAAAGCGTTTCCGTTTTGTGCTCGAAGAAGCCGGACGTTTGCATTGGGACGAGGTCGAGATAGCTTCCGTGCTTTCCTCCGTCGGCGTGATATACCGTAGAAAGGAGATGCCCGATTCGGCGCTGGTGTGCTATAACCGGGCATTGGCGTTGCTTGATAATCGCGAGGCTTATGATGAACGGACACAGTTGCTGACGGGTATAGCCATTCTCTATACGAACACCGCCCGGCTGAAAGAAGGCGAATATTACATCCGGAAAGCGTTGGAGGCATCGGAGAAGAGTGATGACATGGACATGGTGATGTATGCTGCCACTACGGCGGGAAGTATTTTCACGCTGAGGGAAAATTATGCGGAAGCTGCCCAACTGCTTTATCCCGTACTTGCCAAAGCACGGGAGCAGCAGAAGCCGAGATTCGTACTGAAAATCATAGCGTATCTGTTGAGTGCCTATTACAGGTTGGACAATCGCGACTCCATCAATCATTACATGGCGGAAGGCGATAAAGTGGCGGCAGGACTGCCCGCTACCAATGCCGAAGTGCAGGGGTATCATGAAAGTCTGTGTGACATACTGACTAAAATGGGACGTTATGGCGAGAGCCTGCATATCCAGAAACGGATGCTGGCTGCGAGGGACAGCAGTTCGCAGACTCCCGTAGACCGGCTTTTTTGAGAGAATGGCACGCAACTATGCCGGAATGAAAAACTATCCGGAGGCTATGGAGTATTACGCAAAGGCCCAGGTACGGCAGACAGCCTGCATAAAGCAGAGGTGGAGACGGAATTGTCGGAACTCTCCATAAAATACGAGAACCAGGAAAAGGAACTTGAGATAGCGCGGCTCACTCAGCAGCATTTGGAACAGAAAGCTAAGACGATGCAATGGAGTGTGGCGGCAGTGGCGGAAAAAAGCCGCTTTCCTGCTGCTGGCTGCCTATTATGTCTTCCGGCGTAAGCGCATCAGGAAAAAGAGGAGGAATTGAAACTTGCCCAAAGCTATATAGACGGTTTGGAGCGCGAACGTACGCGCCTTGCCAAGGATTTGCACGACGGTGTGTGCAACGACCTGCTTGGTATCGGTATGAATATGCAGTACATGCAGCCTACGGACGAATCGAAACGGGAGATTCTGGCTCTGCTGGAGCAGGTGCGCAGCGATGTACGCTGTATTTCTCACGAACTGATGCCGCCTAAGTTCCAGGTTACTACCCTTGCCGAGACGGTGGAGGCCTATGTGGAGGGGCTTGCCCTTCCTGCGTCGGTGCAACTTGCGTTCAGTAAGGAAAATGAAGAGATTCAATGGAGCCAAGTGCCCGAAGAGGTGTCTTATGAAGTTTATCGCATCATGCAGGAATTGCTGTCCAATATCCTGAAACATTCCGGAGCGACGGAGATAGATGTGACTCTTACATTGAAACGGAAGTTGCTGACTCTGCAAATTTCAAATAACGGTAAAAACTACTGTGGTAACGAGGTGCGGGGAAAGGGCATCGGGCTTACTACCATTCAAGAACGCGCCAAAGCCGTCGGTGGTTTGTTTACCACGGATATTCAGGACGGAAGCCAAAAGTTCAAGCTTGAAATATCGTTATCCATTTAATGGAAAACCGTTATGCCGGAGAGTAAAATCACTATTTTTGATGATGCCGCATATTGATAAATGCTATTTCTTTGCAACATAATTCAGAACACAAAGATAGGTTGATGAAAGAAAGAGATATACGCATTTTGTTGGTGGATGACCATGATTTGGTGCTTCAAGGTTTGAAGCGGATAGTAGAATGTTCGCTACCGGAAATAAAAAACGTATGTACTGCATCGTCGGGACAGGAGGCATTGCATCTTATCGCATCTCAACGTTTCAATCTTTTCGTGCTGGATATGGAACTACCCGACATATCCGGGATGGACATCATTGTGCGGATACGGGAGAAAGACCCGCGGGCACGCATCATTGTCAACACCATGCACGAAGAAATCTGGTTTATCAAAGATTTGATTCAGAGTGCAGTAGACGGTATCTTGTTTAAATCCATCGATTCTACGAAAATAGCCGAAGCCATTCGCCGGGTGCTGGATGGCGGAAGTTACTATTGCCCTTATGCCGAGCATGTGCGTGCACAGATGCGGCGTTCGGACGAAGGGCGGCGTGAGGAACTGACCTTGCGCGAACTTGATGTACTGAAACGGATATCCGAGGGCAAGAACACGCAGGAAATAGCTCAGGAACTTTGTGTCTCTACCAATACGGTTGATACGCACCGCCGTCATCTGATGGACAAGCTGGATGCACGTAATGTGGCCGACCTCATTATGACAGCTATCTCCAAAGGGATTATTCCTATCCGTAAATGCTGACGACATTACTCATTTAAATAGTTTGATATGATGAAAAAGTTTACGGTTATAACTTTATCCGCAATGTTCTGCGGACTGGTTGTGTTGTCGGCATGCGGCAGTGGAGCTTCGGGTTCGGCTGCAAGTAGCGATGCGCCTTTGGGCCGTGTGCCTGCGATATTTGCAGAGGTGGCTGCCAAGAAAAAAGCATTGGATGAAAGCTTGCGCAAAGAGGATGATTTAGACCGTTATCAAAAGAAACTGAAAGAGTTTGATGAATATGCGGCCAAGAGTTATCAGAAGGCGGCGGAAGAAGGCGAAAACTTGTCGGACGTGAAATTGTCTGTACGGGAGATGTCTACCCTGATTTTCAGATAACAGGTGCTAAAGTGGCGGAATATCATGCCGGCAGAGAGGCTGGCAGTATAATTGTGACGGGTTACGGTAACTCCCAAACGGGATATTGTAGTACGTGAAACCAAACGTAAATGCGCCGAAGGCGAATATCCGTTGAAAGATACCCGTCTGTATTTCGCCTTGATGAAAGCCAATGACCATTTGATTGAACTCGGACAGTTGAACCCTTTCAACGGTAATTCTTATAACAGCTCTTTTGAAAGCCGAATATGCTCCCGGACAGATGGTTCAAGCCGGCGTACCTTGCCATAGCGAAGGAGCTCCGGTGTACATCAACTGCCATACCTACGACTTTACGGAATTTGCCAAGATTGTATTTCTGGCAGAGAAAGATTATATGGCTATACGTAAGCAGGCTTACGGCTTCTGATAGAAACAAACTTCTTTAATCTTAAAGGCAAACAACTATGAACAGGCTTTTAATGGCGGCGGCACTTATTGTGCTGGCAGCCTGTGGTGGCGTATCCACACAAAACGGCAATGGGACGGACAAAGAAGGACTGAACGGTAAGGTACATAAGGTTCAGACCTTGATTTACAACGCGAAGGCCCAGGGCAATGAAACAGTAAAGGACGGCAAACCGGATTCTTATCGTGAAACGGATTTCTTTCCGAAAGAAGATACCCGGATTTATAATGCTGCCGGGCAGCTCGATTCTGTGGTGGTGAGTGTGGTGGACGCCGTCAAATACATTACGGTCTATGCCTATCGGGACGGGAATGTCAGCAATGAGAAACTCTTTCAGAACGGTGAACTGCTAACCGACCGCAGATATGTTTATCGGGACGGCAAGCTGGCAAGTACAATCGAAGACATGTATATCGGCGGCGACAAGACTACCAGTGAGTATCCGGTGGATGCTTCAAAGACAGAGTACGTGGATGGCAATTGCATAGAGCATGGTGATACGGAACGCGATTATGTTGTGAAGGATGCTTTGGGGCGTGTGCTGAAAGAGTCCGCTTACAGCGAGATGGACGATTATCTCACCGTAAAGGAGTATACCTATAACGAAAAAGGCTGGCTGGAAACCTGCGTATCGTCCGATGATAATGAAGTTTCCTACGACTATACGGAAACAGACGACCGGGGCAACTGGACACGCATGGTGATAACCCTTAACGGGCAGCCTTATGGTATTGCGGAACGTAGCATTACTTATTACGAATGATAATAGACAAGGTATTATGGAAACTATAATCGTATTATTGGCTTTGCTTTCTCAAATATTGGGTCTGTTCGGCTTTGTTTTCTCATGTCTTTTGTTTTTGAGGTTCGGTAAAGTAAAAGGTTGGTTCAATAAGAAGGCAGGTACGGAGATTGTATCCTCATTCAGCTTCCGTTCTCTCCGCACATTGATTGTAACCGGGGTGCTGGGGTTTGTAATGATGATGGTGGGTCTGCTTTGCAGCGTGGGGCTTTTTATAGATAAGACGCCTACGGATACACAGATGTATTGGTTTGCAGGTACGTTTGTAGCGTTGACGCTGGTGTATCCGGTTTGGCGCGTGATACGCCGTATCGTGCGTTGCAGTCGTGCGGAAAACAGGAAAGCGGAAAGGTGGCGACTGTTCTACGACGTAGCGGTAAACCTGGCAGGTTTGTTCGGCGGTTTGCTGTTGCTTGTCATCTTGTCTTTTTGTGGCGGTCATCTTGTCTTTTACGAAATGGAACGGTTTCGTCCCCAAGCATCTCCGTGAGATGTCCGGAGTGGACGTTGTGCCGGAGTCGAATAGTTATTATTGGATAGGTGCTGTGCTGGGTGTGGTTGCCGTACTGTCGCAGTTCTGGGGTTCGGACGGTGAGGCGGTAATCGGCTGGCTGGTGGGCATATCCGTGCTTGCCCTCATCGGTTATGCCTGGTATCAGATACGCAGTGCCGCACCCGAAGGCAGAAAACAGATTGCATGGCGGTGTGGATATATGGTATTGACTACCTATGCGGTGTTCACTATCACCTGGATTCTGATATTCGTGGCAATTGCGCTGCTCATTCTTTATATAGTCCTTTCCGCTGCCGGCAATTCGGGTGGGAAAGGTAAGTATAAAGTGACTTGCGATAACCTGACAGATCATGTAATCAACGGAAGAGGAGATATGTAAGATTACAAACTCCAGATGCAAGATGCGCGATACGGGAGTTTGTCCTTATAATTGATAATAATATAGGCAATAAAAAGGTACACTTGTATGAACGCGGAGACTACCCGACCGAGTTCGTTGCACTGCAAGAATATGTACGTTGCTTCGGAGATTGCACAAAACTGACGGACTATTCCGATATGCCTGACCATTGGTGATATGAGGGCAATGAAAAACGGATGATGTATCGCTTTGAAATACATCATCCGTTTATATTGAACGCATCGTCCGTTCGGGGCTGACAGACCATCTGTTTACCTCAAACGGACGGTCTGTTTTTCAGACCTCTTTAATCAGCTCCATACCGCGTTTGATAGCCTCTTCATTCATGGGTATCAAGTGGTGGTGACGTTCGGGGAGTGTCTTTTTCAATCCCTTGATAACGTTCTCCAGCGTTACGATGGGAGCAATCTTCAGCAATCCGCCAAGCACAATCATATTGAAAGCCTTTGCGTTGTTCATTTCATTGGCTGCATCCATGGCGTCGATGCGGTAAATGTGTATATCCTTGCGGGTAGGCGGATTGATGATGCCGTAGCCGTCGTAGATAAGTATGCCGCCCGGCTTTACTTTGCTCTCGAACTTCTCCAGTGAAGGTTGGTTCAGGATGATAGCTGCATCATACTTGCTCAGGATGGGCGAGGAGATTTTCTCGTCGCTCACGATTACGGTAACGTTTGCCGTACCGCCACGCTGTTCCGGTCCGTAGGCCGGCATCCAGGTAACTTCCTTGCCTTCCATCAGTCCGGAATATGCCAGAATCTTTCCCATGGACAATACGCCTTGTCCGCCGAAGCCTGCTATAATGATTTCTTCTTTCATTGTTCTTCTGTTTTTTAGCATCATTGTTTATCTTTCAAGTCACCCAATGGATAGAAGGGGAACATGTGCTCCTGCATCCATTTGTTTGATTTCTCCGGAGACATCTTCCAGCCGGAGTTGCAGGTGGAAACGATTTCCACGAGGTTGGAACCTCTTGCCTGCCATGGAGTTCTCGAACGCCTTGCGGATGGCTTTCTTTGCCTTGCGGATAGCGGGAACCGTATCTACGCTTTGGCGGGTTACGTATGCCGTACCTTCCAGTTGGGCGGCTATATCGGCCATCTTCAGCGGATAACCGTGCAGGTGTACGTCACGTCCGTAAGGACTGGTAGAGGTTTTCATGCCCACAAGGGTAGTGGGGGCCATCTGTCCGCCGGTCATACCGTAGATGGCGTTGTTGATGAAGATGATGGTGATATTCTCACCGCGGTTCAGTGCATGGATTGTTTCGGCCGTACCGATACATGCCAGGTCACCGTCTCCCTGGTAAGTGAATACCAGTCTGTCCGGCCACAGGCGCTTGATCGCAGTGGCAAGAGCGGGTGCACGTCCGTGTGCGGCTTCCTGCCAATCGATATCTATATAGTTGTAGATAAATACGGCGCATCCCACGGGGGAGATGCCGATGGCCTTATCTTCCAGTCCCATTTCTTCGATTACTTCGGCAATCAGTTTGTGAACCACGCCGTGGCTGCATCCCGGGCAGTAGTGCATGGGATTATCGTTCATCAGAGTCGGTTTCTTGGCAACCAGGTTCTCGGGTTTGATAATATCTTCTTTTGTCATAATCACTTCTCCTTATCTGTTGGTGAACCGTATAAAAAACTCCATCAGCTTAACGAATATTGCTGCGCCACAAATGTAGATGAACAGTTTGAAGTCATCCTTTGCAACGAAATATACGATGATAGCTGCCAGGGCAAGTATCAGAAAGAGAATATTCAGTACGTTTCTTATTTTGTCAGGATTCATTTCTTAATTTGAGAGTTGAGGATTAAAAATTAAAAATAAAAATAGAGTTGGCTGAGACTTCTTGATTCTCAACCCTCGATTTTTAATTTGGCAAGCGCCTCTACAATCTCGTCCGGGTCGGGAACGATGCCGCCGAGACGTCCGAAGTGCTCTACTTTCACCTTACCGTTTACGGCGAGGCGGACATCCTCAATCATCTGTCCGGCATTCAGCTCGGTAACCAGTATGCCTTTTACCTTGTCGGCGTATGCGGCAATGGCTTTGGTCGGGAACGGCCACAGGGTGATAGGACGAAGCATTCCGACCTTGATACCCTCTTCACGCGCCATTTCCATGGCTTTCTGGCCGATACGCGCCATGGAGCCGAACGCTACAATCAGGTATTCGGCATCGTCGCAGTGAATCTCTTCGAAGCGTACTTCGTTTTCTTCGATTTCTTTGTATTTGGCTTGGAAACGGATATTGTTTTTCTCCATTTCTTCCGGTTTCAGTTCCAGAGAAGTGATGACGTTGGGCTTGCGGCCGTTGGTTCTGCCAGTAGTGGCCCACGGACATTGCTCGATAACTTCGGCATCCGTGCGGCGCGGCTTCTGTGCGGGAAGAACTACCTTCTCCATCATCTGTCCGATTACGCCGTCGGCAAGGATGATAGCCGGGTTACGGTACTTGAAGGCAAGTTCAAAACCCAAACTTACGAAGTCCGCCATTTCCTGCACGGAAGCAGGGGGCAAGGGCGATGAGACGATAGTCACCGTGACCGCCGCCTTTCACGGTCTGGAAATAGTCGGCCTGGCTTGGCTGGATGGTTCCCAGTCCGGGACCACCGCGCATTACATTTACAATCAGACACGGCAATTCGGCTCCTGCAATGTAGGAGATACCTTCCTGCTTGAGGCTGACACCGGGGCTGGACGAAGAGGTCATTACCATTTTTCCGCTTCCGGCGCCACCGTATACCATATTGATAGCTGCCACTTCACTCTCTGCCTGAAGCACTACCATACCGGTGGTTTCCCACGGTTTCAGTTCGGCGAGTGTTTCCAATACCTCTGATTGGGGGTAATAGGGTAACCGAAGTATCCGTCGGCGCCACAGCGAATGGCTGCGTGGGCGATGGCTTCGTTTCCTTTCATTAATACAACTTCTTCTGCCATATTCTTCTTATTTATTCAACTTTTACTTTATAAACCGAGATACATCCATCCGGACATACAGTTGCGCATGAACTGCATCCGTTACAGGTATCTTCCAATATCTGGTGGGCATAGTTATACCCTTTCACGTTCACCTCTTTGGTGAGGGCTATTACATTGAGCGGACAAGCCACGACACACAGGTTGCAGCCTTTGCAACGCTCGGTGTCTACTACGATTGCTCCTTTGATTTTTGCCATAATTTACGTTTTTTATTGATTGTACATATCCTTGTGATAGAAGTTCAGAATATCCATTACCATGTTATAGGCTTGCCGGGCGGGGCTGTCCGGATTGAGGTCGATGGCATAGCGGTAGTTGTTCAGCGCTTGCTGCCAGTTGCTCTGTTTGCGGTATGCGTTCCCCCGGAGATAATAGGCTTCGTCTTTTTGCGGGAAATCGGTCTGAAGCAGTTCGTCAAGCAACAGAATGGCCTGCTCTACGTTTCCCTGACTGATAAGCTCTTTTATGGTGTTTAATTGCTCCATATCGTTCTGAGTTCCGGATTATTTAACTACAAAGATAGTTTTTATTTGAAAATGAGAGGCATCTTTACTGTGAAAAATAAGAAAATAAAGGAGACGGCTGTATCTTGTCTTTTTCTTATTCCCGGTGTTTGCTTCCTGAAACTCCCGGCGTTTGCTTCCCATATTCCGGGTGTTTTCTATTGGAATGCCCGGTCTTTCAGGAGTAAACTCCGGGTGTTTCGGGAGCAAATGCCGGGGGATTTGGAGATATGACAATCCCTTTGTTCCGGCCTTGATTCATTACGATGCAAAACAGGACAAAGGGATGCTCTCCTGATGAATGTGCAGATGGAATATACTTCTTCGGTCTTTTATTTTAGCAGGGATTGTCGGGGGAGACCGGTTATTTCACAAGTTCCCCGTTTATATACAGATTCTTGAACGTGACATCTTTTGCTCCGCTAATCCGGTTTTTACCTTCCTTGACGTTATTGAAGCGGCTGTCTTCCACGCTTACATTATAAACGTGCTTGTCATCATCAAGTCCGATGATGAGTACACCGAGTTTGCTCTTCTCGCAAGTCACGTTTTTAAGGTGTACGTTGCGCACGGTAGGGGCATAGCCGCGATTGCACTTTTCCCGGTTTTCGTATTGCAGGTTGATGCGCAGTACGGCTTCGCGGCATTGGCCGACGGTGACGTTGCGTACAAATACATTCTCTATCAGTCCGCCGCGGCAGGTACTGGTCTTGATGCGGATTACGCGGTCCAGGTCGGGGCTGTCCATGCGGCAGTTCTCAACGAACAGGTTGCGGTAGCCGCCGGATATTTCACTGCCGATAACGACGCCGCCATGACCGTTTTTCATGAAGCAGCCGCGCACGATGATATTTTCGCTGGGAATGTTCCACTTGCGTCCGTCTTGGTTACGTCCGGATTTGATGGCTATACAGTCATCACCCGTATCGAAGGTACAGTTCTCTATCAGCACGTTTTTGCAAGATTCCGGGTCGCAGCCGTCTCCGTTGGGACCACGGTTGAATACGTGTACGCCACGTACGATGAGGCTTTCACAAAACAACGGGTGTATAACCCAGAACGGAGAGTTCAGCAGGGTTACATCCTCTATCAGTACCGTGTTGCAGGAATAGAGGTTGATGAGCTGCGGGCGCATGCCGTCTTCGGGTTTCATGATACGCTTGTATACCGGCGTGGATGTTTCTCCGTACATCAGCAGACGTTCGCGTCCGCCGTTACGTTGGGCAACCATGCCTTCTTTCCAGCCATAGCGCGGAGCGCCGCACATAGGCCACCAGGTTTCGTTGGAGCCTTGTCCGTCGATAGTCCCTTTACCGGTGATGGCGATATTTGTCTCACCGTATGCATAGATCAAAGGGCGCGCATTGTAGCAGTCCAGACCTTCCCAACGGGTGATGACGGCAGGGAAGTAAAGGCTCTGGTCGGTGGAGAATTTCAGTACGGCTCCTTCTTCCACATGAAAATTTACGTTGCTCTTTAGGGTGATGGGACCGGTATGGAAAGTCCCTTTAGGTACTACGACCGTTCCGCCGCCGTTCAGGCTGCATGTTAGGATGGCCCGGTTGATAGCCTCATGGCAAGGTTCATCCGGCGTATCGGGTTTTGCACCGAAGTCTGTGATGAGGTAGGTACGTTTTGGGAAAGAGGTCCGCTTGATTTGTTTTTCAATTTTGGCGCTTTCCTTGAAGGCTTTGTCAAAGTCTATCGGATTGGCGGTGGCCAGGGTTACCGATAGAAGCAGGGAGATGATTCCGATTACTTTCTTCATGCGTTTTTCTTTTATGTTCTTAAATGGTAAATAGATTACGCAGGCAAAAGTAGGAAAACTCTTCCGGTGACAGAGGTTAGTTTTTGATTGAAAGGGTGTAATAATTGACTGAGATGAAGAAAAAATCCGTTCCGTAAGATGAAAAAAATCATCCCATGAGATGAAATAAATCGTCTCGCGGGATGATTTCCTTTATCTCGCAGGGCGAATAATTCCGTCTCGCGGGATGAAAATAACCGGTTAAGGGCTTCCTTGAATCCGAGGGTTATCCCTGTACCGGTATTTTGTCTATTCTCCGCTGGTGGCGTCCGCCCTCAAACGAAGTGTTGAAGAATTCGGTCATAATCATATCCGCTTCTTCCGTGCCGATGAAGCGTCCCGGCATGACAAGGACATTGGCATCGTTGTGCTGGCGTGCCAGATGAGCAATTTCGGCAGTCCAGCAAAGAGCCGCACGAATGCCCTGATGCTTGTTGAGCGTCATGTTGATGCCGTTTCCGCTGCCGCAGATAGCAATTCCCGGGTAACATTCGCCTGCCTCGACAGCTTGCGCCAGTTGATGGGCAAAGTCGGGATAGTCGCAGCTTTCGGTAGAGTAGGTTCCGTAATCTTTGTAAGGCCAGCCTTTGGCTTCCAGCCAACCGCGGACATACTCTTTCAGTTCAAAGCCGGCGTGGTCGGAACAAAGTCCAATAGTTTTCATATAAAATAAAATGATAGAGTGATAATGTGAAAAGGCGATAGAGCAATGAGGTGACGATGTAGTGCAACATGTGCAGGCTTTTCTACCTTATCGCCTCATTACCTCTATCATTATTTTACTGTTGTTTTATTAAATCATTGCCTTTACTTGCTTGTACACGTTTTCTGCCGTGAAGCCCAGCTTTTCGTCCAGCACTTTGTAGGAGCGGAGAAACCGAACGATTCCAATCCCCAAACCTTACCGTGGGCGCCTACCAAGCCTTCCAGCGTAACGGGCAGGCCGGCGGTCAGACCGAATACTTTTGCATTTGCCGGAATCACGCTCTCCCGATAGCCCGGAGCCTGACTGCGGAACAGTCCCTCGGACGGAACAGATACGATGCGCAGCTTGATACCGTCCTTGCGTAGCAGTTCTGCACCGGCCACCAGCGTGGCTACTTCGGAACCGGAAGCTACAAGGATAACGTCCGGATTCTCGTCCGAACCTGCTACGATATAAGCGCCTTTGGCTGCCTGGCTGTAATCGTTGCCTGCAGGCAGGTTGGTGATGTTCTGACGGGAGAATATCAAAGCGGTCGGGGTAGACACGTTCTCCATGGCAAGTTTCCATGCCACGGTTGTTTCTTCCGCATCGGCAGGACGGAGTGCCAGCATGGAGTTATGCCCCTTGTGGTTTTTCAGCTTTTCCATTAAGCGGATTTGAGCTTCCTGTTCCACCGGTTCGTGCGTAGGACCGTCTTCGCCTACGCGGAATGCGTCGTGTGTCCAGATGAATTTTACGGGAGTTTCCATGAGAGCAGCCATACGTACGGCAGGTTTCATGTAGTCGGAGAATACGAAGAATGTTCCGCAAGCGGGGATAACGCCGCCATGCAGCGCCATACCGATGCAGCAGCATGCCATTGTCAGTTCCGATACGCCTGCCTGGAAGAATGCACCGCTGAAATCGCCTTTCTTGAAAGAATGAGTCTTTTTCAGGAAGCCGTCGGTCTTGTCGGAGTTGGACAGGTCGGCGGAAGCCACGATCATGTTTTCCACCTGAGTGGCGAGAGCGCCGAGTACGGTAGCCGATGCGGCACGTGTAGCGACATTGGCTTTCTGTTCGATTGCAGCCCAGTCCACTTTCGGAGCTTTGCCCGAGAAGAAGAGTTCCAGTTTGGCTGCCTTTTCGGGATTGGCTTTTGCCCATGCAGCTTTAGCAGCATATTTTTCTGCCATGATGCCCTTCAGTTCGACAGCGCGTTTGGCATAAAGTTCGGCTACTTCGGGGAAGATAGTGAACGGATTTTCAGGGTTACCGCCCAGGTTCTTGATTGTATTTACATAGGCGTCGCCACCGAGCGGAGCGCCGTGTGTAGCACAGTTGGCTTCGTAGCTGCTACCGTCTGCCTTGCGTGCACCTTTACCCATAACGGTTTTACCGATAATCAGTGTGGGACGTTCCGTTTCTGCTTTAGCTTCATTGAGCGCGCCACGAATAGCATCGGCATCGTTACCGTCGATTTTGATAACTTTCCAGCCCCATGCTTCGTATTTTTTAGCGGTATCTTCGATGGTTACATCTTTCGTTTCGGTTGAGAGCTGGATGTCGTTGGAATCATAGAACATAATCAGGTTGTCCAATCCCCAGAGCGCCGGCAATACGGCCTGCACCCTGTGAGATCTCTTCCTGAATACCACCGTCGGAGATATATGCATAAATAGTCTGGTTCATTACTTCTTCAAAACGGGCCTTCATGAACTTGGCGGCGATGGCTGCTCCAACGGCAAAGGTATGTCCTTGTCCCAACGGGCCGGAAGTGTTTTCGATGCCGCGCATCAGGTCGCGTTCGGGATGTCCCGGGTGGGGCTGCCCCATTGGCGGAACTCTTTCAACTCATCCAATGTGAATTTGCCTGTCAGCGCCAATGTGGAGTAAAGCATCGGTGACATATGTCCCGGGTCGAGGAAGAAACGGTCGCGGCCTTCCCAAGCGGGATTCTCAGGATCGTATACTAAGAACTCGGAAAAGAGTACATTCACAAAGTCGGCGCCACCCATAGCACCGCCCGGGTGTCCGGAGTTGGCTTTTTCGACCATAGAAGCAGCAAGGATACGGATGTTGTCCGCTGCAAGGTTCATAAGTTTCTTGTCGTTCATATTATAAAATATAATTGTTATTTGAATATTCTGTAAGTGAATTGAATTCTTGCTTGTTGGTTTTACCAGGACAAAGATAACTCTTTATGTGCAATTTACAATATAGAAAGCTGCTCTTTTTTCTTGCCTGTATAACCTGCTTCCTGTTTTGAATACAATAACTGTTCACTGCTGACTGGTGGGTTTAGGGATTGTCTGCCGAAAGGTAAACGAGGTGTGCTGTCGTTGTTGGGAGTTATTTATTTCTCTGCCGGAAATGGAACAATACCGGCTGCCGAGGAGTTTGTCCGGTATAGATGACAGGAAGGCCGGTTTAATAAAAAAGACGCCTTCTTCACAAAAAGCGTCTTTTTATTATAAATCGACCGTCGCTGATTACAACATCGTAAATCTTCGGACTTCTATTGAATTTCTTCTTGAATTCTTCTTTGGCTCTTTCAACGAAAGTACTATAAAGCTCTTCTTTAACGAGGTTGATGGTACAACCGCCAAATCCACCGCCCATTACGCGCGAACCGGTTACACCGCAATCAAAAGCAAGGTCGTTCAGGAAGTCGAGTTCTTCGCAGCTTACTTCGTATAGTTTGCTCATGCCGTGGTGAGTTTCGTACATCTTCTGACCTACAGTTTCGTAATCGTCTTTCTCCAGAGCATCGCAAACATCAAGTACGCGTTGGATTTCCTCGATTACATATTCGGCACGCATATAATCTTCAGCGCTGATATCAGCTTTCGCTTCTTCCAGCATGTCCATTGTACAGTCACGCAGGAATTCTACATGCGGATGTTTCTTTCTGGATAGCAGCAACAGCAGCTTCGCAACTTTGGCGACGTTTATTGTATGCAGAAGAAGCCAATTCGTGTTTTTACCACCGAATCAACCAGAACCAGGCGGTAACCTTTCGGCTCGAACGGGAAGTACTGGTATTCCAATGAACGGCAATCCAGACGGATAAGGCTGCCTTTCTTACCGAATACGGAAGCGAATTGGTCCATAATACCGCAGTTCACACCACAGTAATTGTGTTCGGTAGCCTGGCCTACTTTGGCCAATTCGAATTTATCTATTTTATTGTCACCGAACAGTTCGTTCAACGCAAAAGCATAAGTACTTTCCAATGCAGCGGAAGAGGACATACCTGCACCCAAAGGCACATCGCCTGCAAAAGCTGTATTGAATCCTTTTACTTCTACACCGCGTTTAATCATTTCGCGGCATACGCCGAAAATATATCTTGCCCAGCTGGCGCGGGGAGCGTCTTCTTCATTTAAACCGAATTCTACGTAGTCTTTCAAGTCAATGGAATAGGCCTTTACTGTATTTGTGCCATTCGGTTTTATTTCTGCAATCATACCTTTGTCAATTGCGCCGGGGAATACAAAACCACCGTTGTAGTCGGTGTGCTCACCGATTAGATTAATGCGTCCCGGAGAAGCATAGACTGCTCCTGTTGTTCCGTCAAAATGCTTGATGAAACGGCTTCTTACGTATTCTATATCCATGATATTGTTTTTTAAGGTGAATAAATCTAATTACCTATAATATGTATTATCAATCAACTTTAATGTCTTTATTTACATTCTTGCAACCTATCAGCGCATAATAAAGCAGGTAGGCAAGAGCTACTACAATCAGCCAGTAGCTTGTTAAATAGCCGATTCCGTCATTCCAGTCAACAATGGCATTTTTGCAACAACGGCAGAATACCGCCACCGCATACAAGTACCATGAAAATACCGGAAGCCTTTTCCGTGTACTTGCCCAGTCCTTCTACTGCAAGGTTAAAGATACCGCCCCACATGATGGATGTACAGAGTCCGACTAACGCCAAGAACATAGCGTTGACAGGTACATTGACAAGTCCGAACATATCTTCGGCACTGTTCTTGAATACCGGCATGTTTACCATAAGATCGGTTGGTGCAAACAACATGGCAGAGATAACCAGGAATATACCTATAACGGAAGCTGTGCCCAACATGGCTTTTGCTGATATTTTACTGCCGATACTGGCGCCGATGAGACGACCCACCAACATCAGTAACCAATAGGTTGCTGTTACTGAACCGGCGATAGCTTCTGCTCCTGCTCCATTTACACCCAATACATCCAAATCCGGATTTTGTAACCATTTGTTCAGAACATTGGGTACACCGACTTCAATACCTACATATACAAAGATACCGATTGCTCCGAAGATGAAATGACGGAATGATAAAGGACCATACTGAGAAGGAGTGGTGTCGATTTTAACTTCCTGCTTTTCTTTTTCCGGAATAGTGGAGAAGAAGATGACAATGAATGCGAATGCAAAAATAGCCAGAGCCGCATACATCAATGGAAACACATCACTGATTTTTTGCATTGGTAATGGAAGGTATCAGAATACCGGTCAGGATGATTACGGAAGTTCCTGCCAATGAATTGAACGAACCGCCGAGCTGGATAAGCTGGTTACCTTTGTTTCCGCCACCGCCAAGTGTGTTGAGCATAGGGTTTACTACCGTATTGAGCAAACACATGGAAAAACCTGCAATGAATGCCCCCAACAGATAAATGCCGAAACTGCCCGCTACTCCTGAAAGAGTTTGGATACCCACACCGATAAATCCTACTGTAATGGCAATGAGTGCAGTCTTTTTATATCCCATTTTTTGCAACATATTACCTGCCGGATATCCCATTACTGCATATGCGATGAAGTTGGCAAATACGCCGAGAGTTCCCATCCAATTAGGTACTCCGAATTGAAATTTCAGGATATCACCCATTGGTGAGGCTAAATTGGTTACGAATGAAATCATACCAAATAAGAAAATCATCACAATAATGGCAACGATATTCCCATTCTGTTTTTGTTGTGTCATGGTTAATAATTGTTTATTAAGTTTATAATCAGGTTAGTTATTTCTTTTATTCTTGTACACCGAACTTATAGATGGTTATCTGCTGATATTCATCTCCGGGGAGCAATACTGCCGATGGGAAATGTGCCTTATTGGGAGTATCGGGGAAGCATTGTGCTTCAAAGCATACAGCGCTTCTTGCGGGGAATGTTGCCCCGTGAGCACCGGTGAATCCTCCCAGCCAGTTTCCCGTATAAAGTTGCAGGCCGTTTTCTGTAGTATATACTTCCATTGTGCGCCCGCTTACGGGTTCTGTACAAGTGGCGGCAAGGCTCAGTTCACCGCTTTCCGCTTTGTTCAAAACATAGCAATGGTCATATCCGGCTCCGTTTACCAGTTGCTGGAATTTATTGTCAATACGCTCGCCGATGGCATGGGGGAGTACGGAAATCCATAGGTGTATTTTCTACTTTCAGGATTTCTCCCGTAGGAATAGATACCTCATCAATAGGTACATAGAAATCGGCGTTGATGGTAAGGATATTATTCAGAACAGTAGGTGAGGGGTTGGAAATACCAGCGAGATTAAAGAAACCGTGATTGGTTAAATTTACAACTGTAGCTTTATCGGTTGTGGCCCGGTATTCTATAACCAAGGCATTTGCTTCATCTTCCAGACGATATGTCATTTCTACTTCTAAAGTACCGGGGAAGCCCTCTTCACCGTCGGCAGACGTATAATTGAAAATGACGGTCGATTCATTGGGCTGAACCGCATCCCATACGCGGGCATGGAAACCGGTTGGTCCGCCGTGCAGTGAATTGGGACCGTTGTTGACAGTCAATTGGTGTTCCTCGCCGTATAAAGTGAATTTCCCATTGGCAATTCGGTTACCATAACGGCCTACCGTGGTACTCAAGAAAGGTTCGGGACTGTTGACTACGTGTTCTATGCTGTCATGGCCTAAAATGACATTGGCAAATTTTCCGTTTTTGTCGGGCACCATAATCGAAAGAATTGCACAACCGTAGTTGGTTACCGCTACTTCCATGCCCTGAGCATTTTTGAGGATATATAAATCTGTTTTCCTGCTGTTTATATTCTTTTGAAAGTCTTTTCTGTCCAAACCGGACAAGTTACTTTCTGTCGGAGTAGTGTCTGTTATATTCATGGTATTATTTAAATTTTCTTGCAAATAAAGAGAAATTCTTTTGTTCCCCCAAGTAATTGAGAGGAAATATGGGGAACATTTTATGAAAGTTTAGCGTTTGACAATTAGAATACAAATTGATATTTTTTGTATGTTTGTCGCGTTAATCTAAAAAGTATTGTAACAGTATTGAATTGTACTAATTAAAAACAACAAATGTATCCTCTAAAATTTGAGCCCATCCTGAAACAGACACTTTGGGGTGGCGACAAGATTATCCCATTCAAACACTTGAATGAAACTCTGCCGAATGTAGGTGAGAGTTGGGAAGTTTCAGCAGTAGAAGGTAGTGAATCTGTAGTTGCCAATGGTGCGGACAAAGGGTATACTTTACCCGAAATGGTTCGTAAATATAAAGAAGAGTTGGTGGGCGAAGCGAACTATGCACGGTTTGGAAATAAATTCCCGCTACTGATAAAGTTTATTGATGCAAAGCTGGATTTGTCCATTCAGGTGCATCCAGGTGACGAACTTGCAAAGAAACGCCATAACAGTTTCGGTAAAAATGAGATGTGGTATGTCATTGCTGCCGATAAAGGTGCAAAATTGATTTCCGGCTTTGCCGAGGAGATAACTCCGAAGGAATATAAAGACCGGGTGCACAACGGAACATTTGCCGAAGTGCTTCAAACTTGCGCCATAGAGCCGGGAGATGTGTTTTACGTCCCTGCTGGCCGTGTACATGGCATTGGCAGCCGGAGCATTCGTTGCGGAAATTCAACAGACTTCCGACATAACTTATCGTATTTTCGACTACAATCGTAAGGATAAGGACGGTAAATCCCGCGAATTGCATACCAGTCAGGCAATGGATGCCATTAACTTTTCCGATGTGCAAGACGATTTCCGTACCGAATACGAACGTATACAGAATGAACCCGTTGAAATGGTAGCAAGTCCTTACTTCACTACTTCCGTGTATGATATGACGGAAGAAATCACTTGTGACTATTCGGAACTGGACTCATTCGTTATCTTTATTTGCGTGGAAGGCTCTTGCCGTCTGACGGATGACAATCAGAACGAAATAACTCTGCGTGCGGGGGAAACGGTGCTTTTGCCTGCCGCTGTTCAGGAAGTAACAATCGTACCAGAAGGTCAACGGGTGAAACTGCTTGAGACTTACGTGTAAGAGTTGATATTATTACTGTAATGAAGTTAACATCATGTAGCCAATGGTGTTAACTTCTTTTTTTTTTGATATGTTCTTTTAATTTCCAGATATTAAACTTCTGTCTTTTTCTTCTCTTTGGCAAATGCCGTAATAGGATGTTTCCTTTTGGCTACGATTTCACTACAGCATGTGGTGTGTATTCTTTAACTATGTGCAACCATTTAATTTTTTATAGCCGGATAACTGCGAAATAGCATTGATTTCTTTGGAATTTATAATTCTTATTTGCAATAAGGTGGATATAGGTTTGCCATAATTGTGCGTTTGTTTATTGTTGGCATGTCCCGGGCGGGTAGCGGAAACATCTTTTCGAAACTTCTTTTTCCGTTATGACTTTTTCATCATTTTCTTAGTTTTATGCTTTATGATGATTAATGATGAAAAAACAATTAATTCTGAAAATCATTTTTATCGGTGATATACACAAACAAATCAAGCTATGTATTTCCTTTGGTAGAGGTGTATGAAGAGGTAATGTGATAGTCGTTAATATACTATACCAAAAAAGGAAAATGTTTTTAAACGTTCGTTTATTGTGCGCAAATATACAACCTATTTTTTTTAACGGGCAAAATGTTTAATAAGAATATTTCCACGCAGAAACTATTTTTTAGACAAATTACTTTAAATCAATTTATTATCCACGCTTCAAAAAAGACCTCATTATTACTTTATTATTTATATAAATACGTCTATTGAACTTCTCATGAAAAAGAGTGTCTTTTAAACGAACGTCTAAAAGATACTTTCTCTTTTAGATTATTAGTTCTCAGCTTTTATAAGCTAAAAACTAACATAACTGTTTTTCTACTTCTTTTTCCGTGATGGTAGGAAGTTCTAAAACAATATGAATGCTAACTAAACTATTGGAAATAACTGCATTACATGACTTGATCGGTAAGTATTACGCTACTCCGGTGTCCCTAAAGAACACCCTTTTTCACAAGGCTTCATGTTATTCCAAATCTTGCATTATCACAGATTAATGTCCCGTTTATCAGTAAATAAATCATCCGAGTTACAATGTAACCCCGATATGCAATTACCGGCTGAAAATGAAGGAGGTAATTGTTGGTTTGCGATTCGTGTTTCTTATAGCCGTGAATTAGCGTTGAAAGCAATTCTGGATGCCGAGAATATTGAGAATTTCATCCCGATGCGTTATGAGTATATCATGAAATCGGGGAAGCGCGTCCGTAAACTGCTTCCGGCTATTCACAATCTTGTTTTTGTTTACTCTACCCGTAAACGTATAGATACTTTGAAAGACAGACTTGAATCGTCCATGCCTATACGTTTTATTATGAATCGTGAGCATTGTCGTCCGGTTGTAATTCCCGAATCGCAAATGCGTAGCTTTATTTTGGTGGCAGGCAATTGTGACGAAGCGGTTCTTTATGTAGAGCCGGCCGAATTGCATTTGGTCAAGGGACAGAAAGTACGTATTACCGGTGGCGTTTTTGAGGGGGTAATCGGTGAGTTTGTCCGAATCCGCCACGACCGTCGTGTGGTGGTTAATATAGAGGGTGTCATGGCTGTAGCTACTACCTTTATTCCGCCTTCTTTGGTAGAACCCATAAAAGAGTAACCTTTTTTTAAAGCATTATAATTCACAAATCATAATTCACAAATTAATGGATTCATTATTTTCCTTAGCCCATCGTCTTCTCACTTACGGGCTTGACGGGAGTCCTATCTATGTAGACGAATTTACACGTTTGAACCGTGAAGTTTACGAGCAGGCATTGGAACTGTATGGCACTCGCGGCAAGACTGTTGAGTCCGAAGCGGAGCTTTGTCTTGGCCTTTTAGCAGCTTTTGCCGCTACTATTTACGATAATGGTCATAAGCAGCAATACATTCAGCGAGTATTGGACCGTAGTTGGGAAGTTCTTCCTAAACTGTCTGCATCTTTGCTCAAAGTTCAACTTCTTGTCTATTGTTATAGCGAAGTTTATGATGAAGAACTGTCAAGGCAAGCTCATAGCATTATTGCCACTTGGGATAAGGCAGAATTAACTTTGGAGCAAGTGGATATAATAGAAGAGCTAAAGAGTTTTGAAGAAAACCAATACCCTTATGAAGTGATAGAATAACTTCATTCACCAACCTAAACTATTCAACTATCTAAACTAAGACTTTTTATTTTATGGACCGATTGAGAAAGATGATCATTTTATTCCTGACGGAATGAATGCTTTCGAGCGCAATGTGAAACGTATAGGTGATTGTTTTCTTGCCCTTGGTGCACTTATTGTTTTTTCTCCTTTATTTTTGATTTGTTATATTGCCGTGAAAAAGTGAAGATGGAGGTCCTGCTATTTTCAAGCAGGAGCGTATCGGTAGGTTCGGCCGCCCTTTTTAATATCTATAAGTTTCGCAGCATGAAGCTGGACGCAGAAGTATGGCCCTGCTCTCTACGCCGGTGCAAAAGATCCCCGCATGACGAAAGTCGGCAGGTTTCTTCGTGACCATCATCTGGACGAACTTCCCCAGCTTTGGAATGTATTCTGTGGTGATATGGCCTTTATCGGACCCCGTCCCGAACGTAAGTTCTTTATAGACCAGATTATGGAGGTGGATCCCCGTTATCGTTATTTATTCCAGATTCGTCCGGGGAGTCACTTCGTATGCTACACTTTACAATGGCTATACCGATACTTTGGAGAAAATGATCCGTCGTCTGCGTTATGATTTATTCTATTTGGAGCATCGCTCCTGGGGTTTTGATACCAAGATACTTTTTATGACGTTTATGAATATTGCGTTCGGGAAGAAATTCTAAGATTTTTTCATCAAGATAAAGGGAAAATCCAATTTCAGAAATCTCCATCTTTTAGTGCTCATTAATTGATAATAAGTAAATTATTAGTAGTATCAAACCATGTGGAGATCGTAACATGGAAAAGCAGATGACAAGTGAGGTGGCAATGATGTATGAGGTATCATTAAAGAATTTCCTAATTATGACATCTTGAACTTTACATTATTTTTAATGTGTTTGGATCTTCTCAAACTGTCAAAAAGTTAAAAATAAACGGGTAACTTGTAATGTTTCATAATTAATATATAAATGCAATTTCCTCAATAATATAAAGGTTATAAGCATTGTTTTATATGGATAAGACAAAGAAAATAGCTGTAAATACAATCTTTCTATGCTTTAGAATGTTGGTATTGATGTTAATATCATTCTATAGTTCTCGGGTTTTATTGAAGGAGTTAGGCGTTACAGATTTTGGTATTTATGGATTGGTAGGAGGGGTTGTTGCCATATTTTTCTTCTTTGCGTGGCTTGTTTGCTACTGCTACCCAAAGGTTTCTTAATTACGAAATGGGTAATGACAATATAGGGGCTCTACAGAAAGTCTTTAATATGAGCATACTCATCAATGTCATTATAAGTTTAGTTTTTTGTATAATAGCAGAGGGTATCGGGTTATGGTTCCTGAATAATAAACTTGTGATAGATTCCGCCCGCATGGTATCCGCCCATTGGGTTTTTCACCTCTCGATATTGGCATCTATGGTTTCAATCATGACTATACCTTTTGATGCTGTGATAATAGCTCATGAACGTATGTCGTTCTATGCCTTTATATCTATATTGAATGCCTTTCTGAGGTTGGGGCCATTCTTATTCTTCCTTTCTTTGCAATGGATAAGTTACAGTTATACTCAATGCTGATATTGGCAGTGTCTTTACTGATGAGGCTGTTGTGCTCTATCTATTGTAAAGTAAATTTCGAAGAGTGCAAATATAAATTTTATTGGAATAAGAGTCTGTTCAAAGAAATGGGAAGTTTTGCCGGATGGAATTTTGCAGGAAGTTTTGCCTATTCATATGTTAACGAGGGACTTAATATTGTACTGAACCTTTTCGGTGGAGTTGTGGTGAATGCTGCCCGAACTATCGCATATCAAATAAAAGAATGCAATAACCACGTTGTTATACAACGTGATGTTGGCAATTCAGCCGCAGGCTACACAACTCTATGCAAAGGGTGAATTCAATAGCTTTTTCAAAATGTTATTTGTCGGAGCTCAGAGTGGTTGTTTTCTTTTTTATTTGTCTATAGCTTTTCCTGTATATTTTTACATAGAAGATATTCTATCTATTTGGCTGACTACCGTTCCTGAGCATACGATTGCTTTTGTACGGACTATATTAATCTATCTTGCCATTCGCTCTTTTCACGAACCGATAGATATATTTTATATGATTATTGGCAAGTTGAAAGTTTACCAGATAACGGAATTTATTGTATTAGGTGCTGCACTCCTTTATCTTATATTGTTCTGAAATATACATCTTTACCACTATATAGTGTATTTATTATAATGGCGATAGTTGAATTTATAAATTTTTTCATTATTCTTTATATAGCGAAAAGGATAGGGCGTTTTTTGATTTAGAACTTTATGTAAAAAAGGTTTTTGTGCCGTTTTTTTTATACTTTCTTCTGCATGTGTTTTTGTTCATATTTGATAAATATTATTTATAATTCCTACGAATATACTGCGTATTATTGTATCCTGCCGATACTGATAAATGTTCTTTGCTTTTGTGGTATCAGTCTTATGTTCATTTAATTTAGAAGAGAGAAAAGCTTTGAAAAGAATAATTTTGAGAAAATAAGCAAGTATGTATAATTTGACTCTCTTAACTTCAAGTAATCGTGATAAATATAAAACAATTATCCCAACGGTATAAGATTTATGATTATAACATAGGTCTTATAAAAGCGACGCCTACGGATGTCATCTTCGGAAATTTTGATTTATGTAGTGTGCATTGGCTGAAGCATAAGTATCGTGATAGAATGTTTGCTGATCCTTTTATTTTGAAAGAGACGGACGACACATTGGAAATTCTTGCAGAGGAAGCACTATTTTTCTTGGGGGAGCGGCAACTTTGGTAAAACTGACTGTTTGTACTAAAACGTTTCAATTAGTAAGGAGAAAGAAAAATACTGTCCATAAAAAGCCATCTGTCATATCCGTATATTCTTCGTTGGAACGATAAAGTCTACATACTTCCTGAAAATATAGCATCGGATAAACTGAAACTGTATTGCTATGATGAGGTAAGGGAAGAGTGCATCTACGTGAAAACGTTGTTGGATATGCCGGTATCCGATCCCAACATCGTTTATGAAAACGGGAAATATTGGTTGTTCGGTGGAAAAAAAAGGCTGTGATCAGGAAGAATTATATTTATGGTGTTCTGATGATAATATTTGGGGGAATTACTATCCCAAGGAGGGAGTCTGTGTGAAGAAGGGCCTTAGAGGTAGTCGTATGGCAGGTGATTTTTTTAGAGTAAACGGTCAGTTGTATAGACCTTCGCAGGATTGTCTGGAACATTATGGAGCAGGTACGGTTATCTGGTGTGTTGATTCTGTATCTTTGGACAGGTATGAAGAAACAGAAGTGGCAGTTTTATATCCTCAGCCGAGAAGCAACTATCCTGATGGCTTGCATACTATTAACTTTTCGGACAACTGGTGTGTGATAGATGGATTACATATAAAAGCCTGATTTTTGGAGGGGTGGATTGTTAAGGTTGGATAAGAAGTTTGGACTTGGCTTTTTGATTGATGAATATTCTTTTTGTAAATACATTTGATGTCAGTCCCTTTTTGGGAGGGACTGAGAGAATTACCCGATACGTTGTGCAGGGAGTTTAGGAAGAGATGTCTGTGTAGATGTTATTTAGCTTATTATGAAGGAATAGACAGCCTTTATAAGAAGACTGTTTTTGATGGAAGACTATGTCTTGGAAGCAGGAAGAATGTGGCGCTTTTGATTGATTATATAGTGAAGAAAGATATAGATGTAGTATTGCTTCAGGGGCAGTTAGGATTAGCAAAAGGCATAAGGCAGGCAATCGGAAAGAAGATAAAGATAATATTTGCGCATCACCTTTATCCTGGCGTAGAGCGGGAAGATGTTTCGTGGAGTAATAGTGTACTTAAATGTTGGAAAAGCCGGGGGCTTATGGCGAATATGTTAAGGTTGACGGCTTATCCGATATTGAAAGTAAAGCATTTATATGCGCTTCCTTTGAAATATAAAGATACCTATGACTATTCGGACAAAGTGGTTCTATTGTCGTCTGAATTGGTGCAACCTTTTACAGCTTTCGGACATATAAAGGATACGGATAAGTTCAGTGTGATACCCAATACTCTCTCGTTCGATATATTCTTTCCTTTTGAGAAAATCTATGAAAAAGGAAAAAAGTAGTACTTATTGTTTCGAGGCTTGTAGAGAACCCTAAGAGAATTTCTCTTGCCCTAAGGAGTTGGAAAGAACTTATGAGTGATGACAGGTTGGCGGATTGGAAGTTGGTTATTGTAGGGAGCGGAAGTGACGAGAATAACTATAAAAGTTATGTGGCTGAAAATGATATAAAGAATATATATTTCGAAGGAAATAAAAATCCTCTTCCATATTATCAAAAAGCATCTGTTTTTCTCATGACCTCAGCATTGGAAAGTTGGGGGCTGACCATTACGGAAGCACAACAGTTCGGGGGGTAGTTCCGTTGCATTCGACAGTTATCCGAGCTTGCATGAGGTTATAGAAAATAATGTAAATGGCATAACCGTAAAGAATGACAGAATGGATTTGTATGTGGAAGCTGTAAGAAATATGATGCTTGATTCGGAAACACGTAATAGGCTTGCCGAGAGTGCCATAAAAAAGTACAACGTTTTTCTGCAGAGCAAGTAGTGAAACAATGGCTCTCTATTTTTTGATATGAAAAGAATTATACATAAATCTTTAGCCTTATATTTATAATATGATACCTAAAATAATACATTACTGTTGGTTAAGTAATGACCCTATCCCTAAAGACTTAAAAAAAAAATACATGAAGAGTTGGAAAGAAAAGCTTTATGATTATGAATTTATACTATGGGATTTAAACCGTTTTGATTTGAATAGGTCTTTATGGGTAAAACAGGCTTTCGAAGCTAAGAAATATGCTTTTGCTGCTGATTATATACGACTATATGCGTTATATAATTATGGTGGTATATACATGGATATGGATGTTGAGGTTATAAAGTCATTCAATGACTTACTTGGAATGATTATATATTGGGATATGAAGCGGCAAAGGGACTTGAGGCAGGAGTGTTCGGGGCCCAAAAGGCTCCTTGGGTGAAAAAGAAGTATTGGAGTATTATACATCGAAAAGAATTTGCGCTTCCTAACGGATTATATAATGATACTCCGCTTCCCATTATCATGGATGAAGTGTTGAATGCAGACTATATAACAAACAAAAAAGATAGTTCCATTACCTACAGATTTTCTGACAGCAAAATCTTATAAGACTGGCAAGATAACCATAACTCCCAATACATATACCATCCATCATTTTGCAGGCTCATGGAAATCATGGGATGAAAAGATGAAAATCATTATAGCTCGTATAATCGGCACGAAACTTACACACATATTAGGTAACGCCCGACGATGTATCATTGGTAAAAAATAGAATCAGATGAGATTTTCTTTGATTACAGCGACCTTAGGAAGGGTAGAGGAGGTTAGGTGTCTGTGCGTATCCCTCTCTAAACAGACATTTAAGGATTTTGAGTTATATATTGTAGATCAAAACGAGCATCATGAACTTGAAGATATAGTTCGCAATTTTGAAAAAAACTTCATTATTCATTATATACGTAGCGATGTAAAAAGGATTATCATACAACCGGAATATTGCCTTGCGCATGTGTAAAGGAGAAATCATAGGTTTTCCCGATGACGATTGCTACTATGAGGTAAATGTTTTGCAGGAAGTAAATGAAGCCTTTAGCAGTAGGGAAGAAGTAGGATTCTGTGCAGTTACTACCCGGGATACTGTAACCAAAAAGAGTTTGTCATATTTCACAAAAGGCATATCTATATAAAAAGGATGTTTTAAAAGGCATGTATTTCGTATAATATTTTTGTCCGAAAAAATACGGTGATGTTTGATGAGCGTTTGGGAGTGGGAACTTACTTTTCGTCAGGAGAAGAAACGGATTACCTGTACTCTTTTTTATTGAGAACTATAGAACATGTGGTTTTTTTGTTGACCGAACAGCCGTTTATCATCCGGCTAACAATGCAGATATTTCTAAAGTCTATAAATATAGCCTTGGATTTGCTGCATTACAAAAAAAGGATTGGATAATGAGGCGTAATTATAAAGCCTTTTATTTGTGTATCTGTATTATCTGTTGAGGGCTTTCTGTGGAATGCTTTTGATAAGAAACTTTATCAAACACTGGTACTCCTTCGGAGGTAAAATTATAGGATTTGTAAAGTTCAAGGTTTAATGTATTATTATACTTTGGTCGTCTTGGCGTATGCGACTTTTTTATTGGATAATTTCAATGTTAGGAACAAGGAGAAATACTCTTGTTTATTTGCATACGTTTTTTTTCTCTGTAATCTTCTTTATATCATCCTTTTAGGTATGAAGTAGGCTCTGACTATCCCGGCTATAAAGAAATTTTTGAGTATGATGACCCCATAGAACCTTTATTCGCCTTGCTTATTAAAGCAGTAAAATATATTGGCGGAAACTATGAGGTTTTTGTGGCGATTATTTTTTATTTTTTCGTTCGGACTGAAACTGTTTGTCTTTCGTAAGCTGGCCTTTAGGAAAGGGTTTTACCTTTCGATGATGTTGTTTTGCAGCTTTTATTATATAGCTTATGAGATGAATGCTATACGTCAGGGGCTTGCCATGTCATTGACTTTGCTGGCTGTATATTATGCGTATATGCGGAAAAAAAGATAAAATATATAACGGTATGTTTATTGGCCTCTTTTTATTCATTATACAGCTTTTTGCTTTATTCCTTTTTATCCTCTTCTCAACATAAAGTTAAAGAAAATTCATATTGTAGGCATTTGTCTCTTATGCGTACTGTTATCAATGAATCAAATATTCAATATTTTTATGGATATGGCTTCAATGTATTTGGGGGATAGCGCTATGGGAGACCGGATACTGGCTTATGGTGAAAACGGGGGATGCTTCCTCTAATGTGCTGTTCTCCTCCGGAACATTGCGGCGTTTGTTCTTTTGGATTGATAATATATAGTATTGATAAGATTGAAGTTACGGAAAGGTTGAAACAGATCATTCTGTGGGGGCATTTCTTTCAATCGTTACTTACCTTTTGTTTTCGCAAATAGGTTATTTCTCTATCAGATTATCTGCTTATTATAGAATTATAGAGTGTATTTGGCTTAGTTATTTTCCTTTTATCTTTAAGAATCATCGCAGTCAGATGATTGTCATAGCATTCTTTTTCCTTTACTCTATATTGCAGGTAAGCTCTGCTTTGATGCTGGAAGACAATGGATTGCTGCCAATACGCACAATAGTATTTGAAGATTTATGAAAGTTCTTATTATTCGGGATAAGACTTTGTCTTTTAACGGTGGAATTAAAAGACATTGTGATGACTTGTATGCTCTGATGTCTGCATGTGATGTGGATGTTATGCCCGTGGAAGACCTGCCTGCCACGTATGTAAAGTGGATTCGTAAGTATAAATACGATACCAAAGCATTGGTCCGTTACATAGAGAATAGCAGATGTGATGTAGTACATATTCACGGTTTTATGTCTCCGGGTGCGGTGCAGGCAATAAATGCGGCCTATGGTTTGAATAAGAAAATCGTATATAGTCCTCATTTTCATCCTTTCCGGTATCTCCGGCATCCCATGAAAGGGAAACTGTGGTTTCATTTGTTCCTGAAACCGGTCTTGTTCAAAGTGGATACAATTGTTACTATAAACAATGAAGATACCCGCTTTTTTGGCAAGTACCATCCTAATGTAAAAAAGATTCCTCATTGGAGTACAACAGATACGAATGTTTTGGATGAGGTAGAGAAACAAGATAATATGGTATTGTTTATAGGGCGTAATGATACCAATAAAGGGATAGAACATCTTTATACCCTGCCTGATAATTGTCAGGTTCATTGCGTGTGTAAAGGAACAGTGAAACGCGATGATTTTATTCTTCATCAGAATTTGGGAGATGCTGAGTTGGCGTGTCTATACAGACAAGCGAGTGTTGTCGTAGTGCCTTCACGTTATGAGGCTTTTTCTTTGGTGGCTTTAGAGGCGCTTCAACACCATACTCCAGTTGTTATTTCCGAACGCGTAAGGATTGGCGATTATTTGAAAGGAGATAAAGGATACCGGGTTTTTAATTATCACGATTATGAGGGCTTTAAAGATGCGGTTTCTGAATTAATGATGTCTAAAGATACGGTAAATTATAACCAATTGTTAGCTCCTTTTGATAAGGAAAAGATTAGGGAAGAATATTGTAGAATCTATAATTGCTGAGTCTTTAACGCTTATGAAGAAAGTCATTACATACGGAACTTATGATTTATTGCATCAGGGGCATATCAATCTGTTAAGGCGTGCCAAAGAATTAGGCGATTACCTGATAGTCGGTGTGACAAGCGATAGCTTTGACCGGGAGCGCGGAAAGCTTAATGTGCGTAACAATGTTTTGGAACGTATTGAAGCCGTACGGCAAACCGGATATGCCGATGAAATTGTAATAGAAGACTATGTCGGACAGAAAATAGACGATATTCAGCGATTTGGCGTGGATATATTTGCCATAGGTTCTGATTGGCAAGGACATTTTGATTATCTGAAAGAGTTTTGTCAGGTTGTGTATTTACCGCGTACCGAAGGAATAAGTAGCACGCAACTGCGTGAAGAAGTTTTGGAGAAAATAAAGATAGGTATAATAGGAACGGGGCGTATTGCACAACGTTTTATACCGGAAGCGGCAAGTGTCAGCGGTTCAGAAATTGTGTCAGTGTACAATCCGGATTATGTCGATGCAGAAGCGTTCGCTTCCCGTTTTGGCTTGGATAAGGCAACTGATAATCTTGCGTCATTCTTTCAGGATATAGAAGCTGTTTATATTGCGTCCCCTCACCTTACTCACTATAATTATATATACCGGGCTTTAACGGCGGGTAAACATGTATTGTGCGAAATACCGATGGTGTTGAGTGGGAGAGAGGCCGATGAACTTTATACATTGGCACGGGATAAAGGCTTGGTATTGCTCGAGGCTTCCAAGACAGCTCATTGTCCGGCATGGAATCATTTACTTGTTTTGGTTAAAAGCGGTGTTATTGGTGAGGTGGTAGATGTAAAGGCGTCATTGTCTAAATTGGTCAGCGGGGATGTGCGCGAACTTGATGCCGGGCAAGCAGGCGGATGTATGACAGAGTTGGCCTCCTTTCCGTTAATGGCCGTCGTAAAGTTGCTGGGGACGGATGTAAAGGATACATATTTTTATTCGAAGTTACAGAATGGGGTGGATATATTTACAAAAGGAAATTTGGTATATAGAAAAGCAACAGCTTCTATCACTTTAGGGCTGGGAGTGAAAACGGAAGGAAATCTTGTAATTTCCGGTACGCGTGGTTATGTTCTTGTCCCTTCTCCCTGGTGGCTCACAAATTATTTCGAAGTGAGGTACGAAGATCAGAATCAAAATAAAAATACTTTTATACTTATCAGGAGACGGCTTATTATGAATTGCAGGAATTTCTTTCAATGATATATACGCACCGTTTAAGCAGTTACCGGCTACAACCCAAAGAGTCTGTGATGATTGCAGACTTGATAGAATTGTATAGAAAGGGGGTGCATAATACTTATTTGGAATGATAAAGAAACAAAAGGTTCTTATTGTAGGAGGAAGTAACGGGATTGGGCTGGCTCTTGCAATGCGTTTAGTAAAAGAGAAATCGGTTTTGATAGTGGACAAAGTGGAACCGATTATAGTCAGGTCTATCAGATATAAAGCATTTGGTGTCATTTCGGAAATTCGATTTGCTGTTCGATGACTATTCATTGTTTGATGAATTTAACGATATTGATACTTTGATTATTACAGCAGGATTCGGGAAGCTATCTCTTTTTGAGGATATGCAGGAAGAGACTATAGTAGATATGATAAGTGTGAATACAACATCTGTTTTGCGTATTATCAAGCATTTCTATGGTAGCATACACAGCAGGAAGCCATTCTATACGGCAGTAATGGTGAGCATTGCGGGCTTTATGTCTTCTCCTTTTTCAGCGTTTACGGGGCAAGTAAAGCTGCTTTAAAAATTTTTCATAGAAAGCGTGAATGTGGAATTAAAGAAAAGTGGTACAGACAATCGTATTTTAAATGTTTCTCCCGGTCGTATAAATGGTACTAATTTTTACAATGGGGCTAATAATCTTTCTTTGTTGTATCCATTGGCTGATGAAATTATATACCATATGAATAACCGGAATGATTTGTTTATTCCTGAATATGAAGAGGTCTTTAAAAAAGTTCTGGAACGGTACCACCGGGACTTTAGGGCTGAAGGCGAACATTCTTATGAATATAAACAGGAACAATTAAAGCGAAAATAAAACTTTGATATATTATGACCGAATTACGTCATTTGCAATTGGTAATCCTTGATATAATTAAAGATATCGATATTGTATGTAAGAATAATGGAATAGAATATTATCTATTGGGAGGCTCTGCTATTGGTGCGATAAGACATAAAGGATTTATTCCTTGGGATGATGATTTGGATATTATTATGACCCACTCTAATTATAATCGTTTTTCTCAAAGTCTGTAAGGAACAATTGAATAGTAATAAATATTATGTACAAGAGGGGTTGGTGGATTGGCCGCTTGATTATTCGAAGATTAAATTGCGGGATACTATTCTAAAAGAACCCGAAGGCTATATTCCCGCAACCGGAGAGCAAAAGGAATTTTTGTGGATGTGTTTAAGCTGGACAATGTGTCATCGAATAGATTTTTTGCATATTGGCAATATGTTTGTGCAAAGGTTCTGTTATGCTATCAGTTGTCGTTAAGAACCTATAAAAGCGCCGATTTGAAGAAGAAAATTCTAATGTATTTGGCTTCTCCGTTGAGATGTGGCTATGTACGCGACTTTTTCCGGAGGCAAGTGGAGCGGCTGAATTGCAGAGAGAGTGAGTATTGGGGATTCTTCTATGGTAGGACAAAGTATAAAACCTCAATTCTGAACAAAAGAATATATGGAACTCCTATACGTGTACCGTTTGAGGATACCGAATTGCCTGTACCGGAACACTATCATGAATACTTAACTAAGATGTTTGGTGATTACATGCAACTTCCACCCGAAAATCAGCGTGTTGGCTTGCATCTGCTTTCAGTTGATTTTGGTCGATACTAATTAATCTTTGGATAACTTTCATGCCTTTTTTCTGTTATACTTTCTATATATTACAAAGAATCTCCTCTGTTTTTAAGAGAAAGTTTGGATAGTCTTTTTTCTTCCAGACGGTATGTCCCGACGAGGTTATTCTAGTAAAGGATGGTCCGATAGGTGACGAATTAGATAATGTTATAGATTCATATGTGACAAGGTATCCGTATCTGAAAGTTCTTTCTCTGGTAACCAATCGGGGATTAGGAAAAGCTTTGAATGAAGGGTTAAAGTATTGTTCGCACGAACTTGTGGCCCGAATGGATACTGATGATATTCGGTCTTTCCGTTTGAATGTATGGCAAAAGCCGCAGGCCTGTCGGACCGGCGCCTGGGTCGCAGGAACATATTCAGTCCTTCCGCAAAGATCGCCCTTATGGTCCTGAAGGCATACACCGGATTCTCCGACAGGCAACTGGTGGAACATCTGAACGGGAACATACACTACCAGATTTTCTGTGGAATTATGATCCCCCCGTCCCTTCCCATAACCAACTACAAGATAGTCAGTGCCATCCGTAATGAGATAGCATCCCGCCTTGACATTGATTCTTTCCAGGAGGTCCTGGCTTCACACTGGAAACCTTATCTTGATAACCTTCACGTCTGCATGACCGATGCCACATGCTATGAGAGCCACATGCGTTTTCCTACGGACATGAAACTTCTTTGGGAAAGCCTCGAATGGCTCTACAGGCATATATGCCGGCATTGCAGGGAGCTGGGCATAAGGCGTCCGCGCAACAAATACAGGAATGTGTCAGAGTCCTATCTGTCCTACTGCAAGAAAAAAGAAAGAGGAGAGCTTCAAGGACAAGAATGCTTAAGCGCCGTATGATCAAGCTTCTTGAAAAGCTCCTCAGTCAAAGGGATGGAATCCATAGCAAGTACGGTGCTTTACTCCGATATACCCAGGATTACCATAAGCGTCTTTCCACCATCAGAAAGGTCCTTGTACAAGAAAAGGAAATGTTTGAAGGGCGGAAAGTCAGTGACCGCACCGTCAGCATTGACCGTCATTATATACGTCCCATCGTAAGAGGCAAGGAAACCCAATCTGTCGAGTTCGGCGCGAAGGTCAATAATATACAGATAGACGGCATATCGTTCATAGAACACCTCTCGTTCAAGGCATTCAATGACGGTATACGCTTGAAGGACTGTATCCGTATGCAGCAGAAGCTTATGAATGTAAGGGTAAGATGTGTGGCTGCCGATTCCATATATGCCAATAATGCCAACAGAAAGTTCTGTACAAAATATGGGATATCCACATCCTTTGTACGCAAGGGAAGGGCGGCCAAGGATGAGCCTTTGAGGAAGGTGCTTAGAAGCGAACTCTCAAAAAGAAAGGGCCAACACGGCTTGAAGGCAGCTTCGGCACTCAGAAGCAACATTACTCGCTCTCAAGGATAAAGGCCAGAAACAGGAAGACGGAAATACTGTGGATTTTCTTTGGAATACATACGGCAAATGCCATACTGATGATAGAAAAATCAGAAACAAAACAGCTAAAGCAGCATGATATGATGTTACTCACAGAATCAGAAGAGGTCATCAGACTTCTTCCGGAACGTCATGTCCTGTCGGATAGAAGTATGAGAAAAGCACCGATGTGAATGAAGCACCGAAAAATGGTCATTAAGTATTTTGCTTTCTAAATAAAAAAGAGATATATGAAAAAAGATTGCTGAACAGGGACAATACTGTTGCTTTTTTGATGTGTGCGGCGCTGGGATTGGCGTCTTGTATGAATGACGGCGGTTGACTGGGTAGGAAAATGGCAGTTGCGCGAATATCAGTATCCCGATGGTAAAGTGCAGAAAGTAGACAGTATCTTCTATGGTTTTCAAAAAGGCAGCTTTCTGGCGTATTGTATGAATGAAAGTGGAAACTATGAATCTTTTTTTATGGTTATTATAAGTTGAAAGATGATGAAATTTCTATAACTTTGTGGCCGGATAATAGTTCAGGAAATGAGTCTGTTCATGAAGAACTTGTAAATTCGGATAGCTATAAGAAGTTCTTTGGTTGGGGAGATGGCGGCGAGAGAACGTTCAAGGTTGAAGAATTGACAAACAAGAAGATGCGGTTGGACTATGAAGGAACGAAATACGTTTTTCGTAA
>VOFC01000114.1_pt1 | contig 52058 bp, 103 predicted proteins | sample 5384161 | NCBI WGS metagenome assembly VOFC01 (sample SAMN12384722, study PRJNA508395) | human gut metagenome | isolation source: healthy gut B | host: Homo sapiens | reverse complement strand
GAGGCTTATTTATTATCTACATTTTTTAGTCTTTATATATTATTTTATAATTAAATATTTGGAATTTTTTTAATTTACTTTTTATGTGTTGTTATCCTGATATCCCCATATTATATTTGCACTGATTTTTTGTTACATTCTCAAAGTAATAAGCAGAATTATAATTCCAATATTTATCCCAATTATCTCCTGCTTTAGTTGCCTTACACTTTATTGTTTGGCTTGCTGTCCAGCCAGAAAATGCATACTTATCTATTGTTTTTACACTTTCTGGTATTATAATTTCAGATAAACTATTTGTATTAGCAAAAGCACCCTCTCCAATTTTTTCGAATCCTTCTGGTAAATTTATCTGTTGCAAGTTTGTGCAATCTGCAAAACTATATCTTCCAATTTCCTTAACACCTGCCGGAATTGTTATACTTTCTATTGCTTTACACCCCGAAAAAGCACTAGAGCCAATTTTGGTTATATTGTCAGGTATTTCAATGTTCAATTTTTCACATCCTGAAAACGCTCTATCACCAATTTCTGTTACATTTTCAGGTATTTCAATGTATCTTAATTTTTTTACAATTTGAAAATGTATTACTTCCAATTTTGCTTAAACTTTCTGGTAGCTTAACTCTTTCTAAACTTGTATCAGAAAACGCTCCGTATCCAATGTTTTCAAGTCCTTCTGGTAAATTTATCTGTTGCAAATTTAAGCAATAATAAAAACTTGAATCTCCAATTTCCTTAATACCTTCTGACAAATTTATCTCTTGCAAGCTTGTACAATTTGAAAAACAATGCTCTCAATTTTCTTAACACCTTCTGGAATCGTTATACTTTCTATTGCATTACAGCCATAAAAAAAGCCCAAGAACCAATTTCTGTTATACTTTCAGGTATCTCAATGTATTTTAAATTCTTACATTCTGAAAATGCAGAATCTTCAATCTTACTTAAACTTTTTGATAGTTCAACTCTTTCTAAGCTAAAAAAAACTAAATGATACATTGTTTCCTCCTGTAAATGCGCTGCTTCCTAATTCCTTAACCGTATCAGGTAATTCCACTTTCAAAATATTTTTAGTATAGCTTCTTATTGTTGCTGCATCATCCTCAGTATCATCATAAATGCCTGAAGTATCTATATCATGTTCGTTAGTAACTTTTGTACATCTACTTGGGAATCTTAATATTGTATAATTATCCACATTCTTTTTATATCCAATAACAACTCCATAATCAGCATTATTTGGATCATCACTTTTCCATATAAATATATCCTCTGGTGCCGCTTTTTATCCCATTCAACAGCATCAAATTTTTTTCTGAGTCAGATACATTTAAATCTTCATCTACAAAAAACTCATATTTTTTTATGAATTATTTTAAATCCATCTCCACTAATTGAAACTGAAGAATCTGCTGAGATTTTTCTTAATTCATCTTCCAATATTTTTCTTTTTTATCTTCTTGTGTTAATGTTGAAGTTGCATCTTCTATTTGCAAATAATTTATAGCCAGATTAACTTCATCTTGTGCTTGTCCTTTTCAGTTAAATTCTTAGCATCTTTCGCTTTACCTATTACACCATTTTGTCCTAGTACTAAGTTAAGACTTATTCCTGCTAATATTAATAAAACAACTATTGTTACGACCAAAGCAATAAGAGTAATTCCTTCTTCTTCTTTGTTTTTTAATTTTGTTTTCATTTTTAGTTTCCCCTTTTTTCTTCTTTTGCGTTTCAAATACTTTTTGTTTACAGTCTTATATTAGCATAACATTATTTTTATTTCAATGCTTTTTTATTTCATTTTTATATACTTTTTATTAGTTCAATTAAATATTTTAATGATATTTACGAACCTATTGATTTGTATCTTTTTAATCCTATTCTCCAAACTCCATAGCACGGTATTATAAATAACATTGCTACGATTGGCAAAATTATATAAAATTTATTATTTGATTTTCCAATTACATATAGTAATGGATAATAATTAACAAGTGCAATTGGTAATATAAATGTTAAAAATTTTTGTATCCATTCTTGGTATACGCTTAGTGGATACTGAGTTAAGTCCCTTGCCCCATCTGTAAAAATGTTCATAATTTCCAATCCTTGAACTGTAAAAAAAATGTTATTCCTGCTTTTAGTATAAATAATGCTGCATATATAACAACATTTCCTATTATCATAAGTAAAAGTGTTATCGCTTTATCTGGCTGCAAAAGTTCTGGTCTTTTTATAAGAAGTACAATAAATATTGCTATTGCAACTACAGCCCTGCCAATTCTATTAAACTCTACTTCCACTCCCAGTACTTGTAATATTATGCTTCTTGGCCTGACTAAAATTCTGTCAAATTCTCCATCTGATAATATTCTATCAAAATGGTCGAAACTTCTAAAGAAGCACTCTGCAAGTGAAAATCCTAAAAAGACATAACAAAACAAATTAATACATCTTCAAAACTATAACCTGCTATGCTTCCAAATTTATCAAATAGAAATACTATTGAAATAAGTGCCGATATTGCAGATAACATTTTAAAAAATAAAGATAATGCAAAAAGCTTTTTTTGTATTCTAGTTCTGCTTTTAGCTGCATTGCTACATATTTAAAATAAAGTTTCATTTTTCTTTCTCCTTTCTATCCTCCACTTACTTCTACTCTTTTTTTTTTGTTTATTCATCATCTTTTTCCCAAGTATTGATAAAATAACAAACCATATCAATTGTAATATGATTATTTTCACTATTTCTTTCATATCTGTTATGTAACCATTATAAATGTTAAATGAAACATTTTGCATATAATAAAATGGTGTTAGTTTCAGTATTTTTACAATTGCATCTGGCATAAATGGTATTGGTACTAGGCTTCCTGAGCAGAAGTTTAGTACTAAATAGAAAGCGGTTCTTAAGCCTTGGAACCAATGGTTTTCATTACTGCAATATACATAATCATCAAATATGCTAACATTATGCCTACAGAATTAATTAATGTTATAATTGTAAATAGCAGTGCTGTTATATTTACTGGTGCATTTAGTCTAAATGTCCCCATAAAAGGAAGACTAGCAACTATTAATATAGGAATTGCTCTTAATATAACTCTTGCCAGTTTTACTCCTAGTGTTTTAGAATGCCAAATAAAGTACAAGTCAATTGGCTTTATTAGCTCCATTGCAATTTTTCCAGTTCTACATTCTTCTAAAATTTCATTGTCTACTGCCCATAAGTTAAACAGTGCAAAAAACGCTTGATTTAGCCAAATATATGTTGCCATTTGAGATACTGTATAGTCGCTCGTTCCTTCTTGCATAAAAGTTTGATATAACATTATATTCATAATTCCCCACGAGAATTGTGTTAACATTCCAGCTATTGCAGGGATTTTATATTGTATTTCATTTAAGAATTTTATTTTGAAATATGCAAAATAAATTCTTATAATATTTTTTATTTTTTCATTTAATCTTCTACTTACTTTTTCATCTTTTAAAATCAAAGCCATATTTTCCATATAAATTTCTCCTTTCTAAATAATTACTATTTATTATTTACCTAAATTTGATACTCTTTATATAGACTTGCAACAATTTTATCTATGCTTGTGTTTTGTATTTCCAAGTCTTTTAAGTCTAAATTACTCGATAAAAAAGTTTACCGCTTCGGCAAGCTTTATTTTATTTTCATTTATTGCTATTTTTACTTCATTTTTGCTCTTTTCTATAACTTCCATCTGTGGTAAAAGTCTTGGTAAATCCCTTCATATTTAATGCTTAAAATTCTTTTATTGTATCTCTTTGTTAAATCATTTAAGTTTCCGTCTAATAGTAATTTACCTTTTCCTATTAGAATTATTCTTTTCGTTAATGCTTCTATGTCTCCTGTATCGTGTGTTGTAAGAATAATTGTTGTATTTTTTTCTTTGTTTATTTTCTTTATAAATTCTCTTACTGCTAGTTTTGATATACTATCTAGTCCTATGGTTGGTTCATCTAAAAACACAATTTTAGGATTATGTAAAAAAAGCTGCTGCAATTTCGCATATCATTCTTTGTCCTAAGCTTAATTGCCTAGTAGGCGTTTTTTATTATTTCTTTAATATTAAGCATTTCTGTTAATAGTTGTTTTTGCTTTCTGTATTGTTCATCTGGAATATTATAAATTTCTTTTAATAGTTCAAATGAATCTTCAACTGGCACATCCCACCACAGTCCAGATCTATTTCCGAACACAACTCCAATATTTTTTACATACTCTTTTCTGTTTTCATATGGCACCATACCATCTATTATGCATTTCCCAGAATCTGGAGTTAAAATTCCACACATAATTTTTATAGTTGTTGATTTTCCTGCTCCGTTTGGTCCAATATAGCCAACCATTTCTCCTTCATTTATTTTAAATGAGATATTGTCTAGTGCCTTTACTTCCGTGTAATCCTTCTTAAAGTAACTCTTAAATGCATTTTTTATTCCTGCATTTCTTTTGCTAATTTTGTAAGTTTTTGTAATGTTTTCTAATTCAATCATTCTTTCCTCCCTTTCTAGTAGTTAGAAGTTTTTCGTACAATCTTTATTTTTGTACTAATCATATTTTATGATATGCTTCTTCTCTTTCTAAAAAATAATTTAGCTTTTACTTTAATTTTGTACTTTTTTAGCTCTGCCCTCCTTTTCATAATTTTAGTCACGGAAAAAATACCAAACAAAAGTTTTCACTTTAAGTTTGGTATTATATGATTTTTATTATACATTCGCATTTGCCATTCTCTTAATTGTTATAGTATTCTTGATTTGCCTAAAAATCATATAATCCTATAAAATAGAGTTTGCTTCTGGTTCGGAATGTTTCAGGTTCTCTCTATAATCGACGAATAATATTATAGCACCCTACTTATTAATCTGTCAATACAATTTTTGCATCAGAATTGCCCAAAAGGGACGTCCCCTTTGGGCGAAATTTTTACTCGAAGTCATCTGTTTCGTCAAATTCAAAGTCGTAGTCCACAGGTTTTCTGTATTTTATATTTTTTCTGGGTTTTACTTGAGAATTTGCAGGTATTTCTTCGCTTTTACTACTTCTCCCTGTGTTTCTATATAGTTATTTACAGATTGTTTTTTATCTTCTCTTTCTTCTTGTCTTTGCTTTTCCTTTTGCTTATTTTCTTGCATCTTTTCTTCCTTTTTGTTCTGCATTTGTTTATTTAATGTTCCATTTACTTTTTTCTATCAAATCTGGTACATAATCTAATAGTCTGTCTAAGCAAGAATTATGTTCTACTGGAAGTAATTTTACATTATTAGGTTGTACTACTAAAAATGCTACTGGAGCTATGCTAACTCCTGCACCAGATCCGCCTCCAAATGGAAGTCTATATTGAACCTGTTCCTCTTTGTCTCTTTTTAGTGTATTCGTCTATTGTTTCTCCTCTAAATTCGCTGCCACCTGCTGCAAATCCAAATCCTACTTTTGAGATTGGAATTATAACCGTACTGTTTGATGCCTGTATTGGCTCTCCTATTATTGTGTTTACATCAATCATGTCTTTAATACTATTCATTGCCGTACTCATTAAATTTTCTATTGGATGCTCTCCCATACTTTTCACTTCTTTCTTATTTTATTTTTATAAGTATGCTCAAATTTGGTAATTTTTATACATATATAATTTTTCAGTATATATGTTTTGTATTTATAAAAATTGATTACAATAAATTATTTTCAATTTTATTCTGTTTGTCATTCAACTTTGATTTTAATTGGCTTTCCTTGTTAATCTTCATTATTTTTTTATTACTATTTTTATCAAGTGCAATACTTCTGTATTTAAATTCATACTAACGTGAATTTTGTAAATGTTTTCTTCTTTATAAATTGGAACAATTCTGTAGTGAATTATCTTTCTTGCATCTGCATTTTTACTTACTATATGTGGCAATATATTAGAAATAGTCATAGCAACTGTTGCAACTAAATACGAAGTTAAAATAAAGTCCTCACTACCCAACGATATGTTTGCATTAAATTTTTCTAGACTGATTTTTGTTGATAGTATCATTTTTCTAACTTCTTTACTTTTTATTGCCTCTTTTAAATTGTTTTCTATTTTTTCTTTTGTAACCTGAGTCTTTTCCTCTGCTTCCTTTTTGTTTTATTTTTACATATAATTTTGCTAATTTTTCTTTATTTATTTTGAACTTTATCCATTCTAGTTTTCCAATTTTTTAAAGATATTTGTATAAGTAATTTGTCATTGTTCTTTTTTTCTTTCTATATTGCTAATATCAAGTCTATGTATTTTTATCTCTATCTTTGAAAATATTATCATCACTATTATAATAGCAATAATAAAACATAAAATAAAAACTAATATCATTTTTTCTTGCAAAATCAATTATATAGAAATACTCTATTAAATTGATTAATCCCTTTCTCCTTTCGGATTTATTTTGATATTAGTTTTTCCATTTTTTTTATTTAATCATTGTTATTGCTTTTTTTTGTACTGATATGTCTCCAAAAAGCTCGTTTTGTATTGTTGTTACTTTACTTCTTCTAGATAATTCTAGCAATCCCGAAAATGCAGTTACCACTTCTTCTTTTTCGCATTTTTTTAATGAGAACATTGCATTGAATACAAATTTTGGACTGATTACTAATGCTCTTAGCATTTCCTTTACTTTGCTTGCTACTGAATATTTATCTGTTATTGCAATTTTTTCTATATTTTTTGCGTTTTGATTTACTTTTTTGTTTCGTTGTTTCTTTGTATTAGCTGTTCATATACATTTACTATTGTTTGTTTTTCGTAATTTTTTTCAAGTTTTTTGCTTTGGAAGCTCTATAGTATCTGGCAATTTATAAAATCTAATTGCACTGCTTTCATACATTTGCTTTAATGTTTTTATAATTTCTTTATATTTTTTGTATTCTATAATTCTTCTTAATAGCTCTTCTTCAGAAATATCCTCTTCTGCAGTTGATTCTTTTGGAAGTAGGCTTTTTGATTTTAAATATATTAATGTTGAAGACATTATTATAAACTCGCTAGTTATTTCTAAGTTCATTTCTTCCATTTTATTTATGTACTCAATATACTGGTCTGTTATTTGAGTAAGTTTTATGTCGTTTATGTCCATTTTGTTTTTGTCTATTAAATGACATAACAAGTCTAATGGTCCTTCAAAATTTTCTATTTTTATTGCATATTTATTTGTTTCTAATGTTAAAATTCCTGACATTTTATTTTTCCTTTTCTATTTTTTATAGCTCGTCATCATCTATTTTCTTTATTGCGTTTCTAATATTAGAAGTTTTATAGCCTTTTTTTTCAATAAATGAGTCATAATTTCTTCATCTGTCATTTGATTTTGCTTTTTTATTATTATGTTTTTAGCAGAATTTATTTCATATTCTTGCATTTTTTCTTCATTTTCACTAATGTAATCTTCTATTAAACTAGAAGAAATGCCTTTAGCCATTAGCTTGTATTTTACTTCTTTTTAAAGATAAATTATTTAATGCTATAAATTCTGCAACAGCTCTTTCTATATAGCTGTTGTCATTAATATAGCCATTTTTCTTCTAGCTCATCTATTATTTCTTCTAACATTTCATTAGAGATTACAGAACTAAATTTATTTTTTCACTTCTTGTTTGCTTCTTTTTTTTGTATAATATGTATTTTAGAACTTTCGACTTTGCTTTGTCGTATTCTTCTGAATAGTTCATCTTTCAATTCCTTTCAAAATAATTTTGTTATAATTTTGATTTTCTTATACTTTTTGTATAATGTTCTTAATAAATCAATAGTGGACACGGTAAATTTATTTCATAAGTTTTCTAATATGGACAAATTTTCAGATTTGTTCTTCGGAAATTTATTTCTATGTTACTAATAACTAAAAATCTATCTTTTTAGTTTATTCATTATTGGTTTCATAATTCCTCTTAAGAAACTTTGATTTGTAAATATACAGTATGCAAGCACTATAATAAACATTATTACGTTTATTATCATGTTGTTTTTGTAATATGTAAATAATGTTAGTGCTAGAAGTGCCCAAAATACATAATTAAACTTGCTTTTTAGTTTTATATAATCCTTTAATTTGTATCTTCTATAAAAATATACAAGTACATTTGATATTAAAGTTGAAAATGTTGCCGCATAAATTCCGTATTTTGGTATAAATATTGCATTTATTGCAATGTTTATAATTGCAGCTGCAACTGTAGTTGTTCCCATTATTTTTGTATCTTTAAAAGCTGTAAAAAAATACCTCCATAAAAGTTAGACATATTAGTGTAATAAATTGATATTATAAGCAATGGAATATATTTATAAGCATCACTATAGCTTGAATCTACAAGTAATGGAAAAGCAAATGGCATAACTGCAATTAGTCCAATTACTATTGCTTTTAGGAAAAATTTAATATCTTTGTATATACCGTTATAATATTCTGTTTTATTATCTTCCTTCAAAATTCTTGCTGCTGATTCCTTCCAAGCTGTTGAGAAAAAATCCATAACAGGTATAAACAATGTTAGGAAATTTATTTGCTATTGAATAAATTCCGTTTGCATCTGCTCCAGCCATCAAGTAAGCATTAATCTGTCTGATAAACTTATAATTACCCAAGATAAATTATTTGGAACAAGCGGTGCAGAATATTTTACCATTTCTAATACTGTTTTTTTTGCTTAAGTCTTTTCTGCTTATGAATTGTATTAAATGAAGTCTAGCAAATATAATTAATGCTGTTGCAGTATTTGCTATTGTATTTGCCCATAGAAGGCCTGTTACACCAAGCTTTGCTCCAACTATGAATATAATATTTAAAACAATTGTAGAGGCACCTAAAATAAAATTTGATAAAGAATATAATTTTATTTTTTTCCCATTCCTCTTGCAAGTGCATTGCTTAGTCCAATTAAAATATTAGAAATTATGAATAGTATAAATACAAATGCATATTCATATTTCATTATTCCCATTGCAATTGATGCAATTACCGTAAACAGCACAGTTCCAACAAGTGTGTATATAACGGTTGCAGTAATTACTCTTTTTTCTCTTTTAAGTCTTCTGCATCTATCAAAAATCTAAACATAGACTCTTCCATAAGAAGAGTTATTATTGGCAATAGAAATGTAGATAATGTAACTAAAAAGTCATATGTTCCATATTCTGCTGTACTTAATTTTGACGTATATAAAGGTAATAACAAAATGATATTACCTGAGTACTTAATTTTCCTATTGCTATTATTAATGTATTTCCAAGAAGTTGTTTCTTTTGATTCATTATTTTGCCTTTCATATTTTTTATGTTCTTATTTTATCATACTATAAATTTATGTCAAGATAAATTGGCATAAAAAGAAGCTACATGAACGTTTTTTACACATTCACATAGCATCTTTTTGAGCATCTTAGCCGTTGTTTTTCTGGTCGATACCAAGCTCAGCTTTGAGCTCCGCCACGTAGTCGTCAATGCATTTTTCGCCTTCGGCAAAATCCGCAAAGGCCTTTTTCATTTCCTTCTTGCGAAGAAAAGTGTAGAAAAATATCGTTACTATTCTTGTATCTTTTCCTAGTAGTTTTACTAAATTTTCTGTTCCATTTACATCGATATCTTTTACTATTATTTTTCCACTTTCTAAGCGTTCATTTAATAAATGCTTTGATGTTCCATAATAATGGTCAAGATATTAATGTTGTTATTGCAATAACAAGTGTTTCTATTCCAAATATTGCAATTTTACCACTGTCTTTATTATATGCTTGTTCAAATAATATTACTGCAAATGCTATTATTACCAAACTAAAACTTTTAAATCTTTTATATATACAGTTCTTTCTATATTTTTTGAATCCCATAATTACAAAAAGCAAAATATATAGTTATTATAGCCGCAATTAAAATATTTAATCCAACTTTTTAATACTTCTTTTTCTTTTCTTTTGGCATTTTATTTGCTTTTTTCTATTTCTTCTGCAATTTTTTTCGGCATCAACTTTTTTCTTAGACTGCTTCTTTACTGGCTTTTCTTCTATTGTTTCAATTTGATTTATATTATTTAGCTGTTCAGAGATAATTGCTCTAACCTTTTCGTCTTTCTTCTTAGATTCTTTTTATTTCTTTAGATCTAGCAATTTTTTAGCATCCTTTTTCTCATTTTTAACTTCTATTTTGTTTTTAGAATTTGTAGTTTTTTTGCTGTAGATTTTGACTTGGTAGTAGTCTGTTTTTTTAGTTGATGCTTTTGCCGGCTTTTTTTTATTTGTCTCAACATTTTCTATTTTTTATTATCAATTTCCGCTTCCTTTTTTGTACTTGTTTTTCTTTTTACAGTAGTCTTTGTAGAAAGCAGAACCTTTTTTAGCATTACTGGTTTTTGTAGCTGGTTTCTTTTCTTCTTTTTCTTTTGGCTGTTCTTTATTTTCTTGCTCTGCTGCCTCTTTTGCATCTACTTTTTTTGTGCTTCTTTTAGTAGTTTGTTTTTTAGTTGTTTTTGCAGATTTTACTGTTTTTTTCTGAACCATTGGTATTTTCCTTAGCTTCTGAATCTTTTTTTACTTCGTCTTCTTTTTTCTAATTCTTTAGCCATTTTATCCTACTCCCTTTCTTCTAATTCATATATAATATTACTTGCAAGTACAAGTCCTGCTGTTTCTGTTCTTAAAATTCTTTTTCCCTAATGAAACCAATTTAAAGTTTAGTTCTTCAAACATCTCTATTTCTTTTTCCGAAATTCCACCTTCTGGTCCAATTACTATTCCTATTTTATAATTTTCTTTAACTGTTATTTCCTTTAAAGTTTGTTTTAACATATGTGTATGTTCATTTTCATATGCAACAATAATTATGTCATAATCATCTATAAAATTTGATATTTCTTTTGATTTTATAAAAGGTGTAACTTCTGGAATTCTATCCCTCATAGACTGTTTTGCAGCTATTTCTGCTATTTTATTGAAACGTTCTAATTTTCTAGTTTTATCTTTTTTCATCTAGTTTTACAATTGTTCTATCCATAATAACTGGAACAATCGTGCACACACCAATTTCTGTATTTTTTGAATAATAAACTCCATTTTATCAAATTTTGAAGTCCCTGAAAAGAGTAATTTGAACATTAGATTCCGTACTTTCATCCATTTTCTCTATAATTTTACAGTTTATATTATTTTTCTATTAGATTTATCCTTGCAATAAAGTTTTCTCCAGTTTCTTGGTTACAAACTTGAATTGTATCATCTTTTTTTCATTCTAAGAACATTTCTAATATGATTAACATCATCTTCTATTATATTTATTTGATCATTATTAATTTGATTTTGTTTTACAAAAATTTTGGCATAGTAATCCCCTTTTTATATGTTTATATTATATCAAAGAAAAATATATACTTCAAGCAAATTTGTTTGCAATTTTAGTAATATTTTTATGTATAAATTAATAGTTGAAGAAATAATATCATATACAATTTACATAATTTTGTTACAGGTATAAAAAAATGTTGACAAGCAATATAAATAACTGTGTAATAATTATAGAAATGGAGAAACCACAAACGTGGTTCGCCACCTTGATATGAAAAAACACATCTCAATGTACTAAATTACAGATGTGTTTTTTATTTGTCTATTTAAAGTTTTATGCAGTCTTTATTTCTAGCCTTAGCTTGTCAGCTATCATTGCGATAAATTCGCTGTTTGTTGGTTTGCCTTTGCTAGCAGAAACTGTATAACCAAATATGTTTTTCTACTGCTGCTTGCTCGCCTCTTCCCCACGCAACTTCTATTGCATGACGAATTGCACGTTCAACTCTTGATGGTGTTGTATGATATTTTTCTGCAATTTGTGGATATAGTTGTTTTGTTATTTGATTTATTATGTCTATGTTGTTTACTACCATTATTATTGCTTCTCTTAAATATTGATAACCTTTGATGTGTGCAGGTACGCCTACCTCGTGAATTACATTTGTTACTAATGCTTCTACTGTATCATCATCATCTTTGCTTACTTGTGGAATTTGTATATATTGTGATTTTGTTTCTTTTACTAAGAAATTTCCTCTTGAATTGATGGCTGATAGTATTTTAGTTCTTTTATTCTTTGAACTAAAACTTGTATGTCGAATGGTTTTATTATGTAATATTGTGCTCCTCGTTCCATTGCTTTTTGTGTTATTTTGTCTTGTCCAACTGCTGATATCATTATACAAATTGGTGGATTTGCAAGTCTTAGTGCATTCATTCTTTCTAAAACTCATAATCCATCTAAATGTGGCATTATTGCATCTAATAGTACAACTTGTGGCTTTTAGACTTGCAATTAGACTTATTGCTTCTTCTCCGTCTTTTGCCATTCCTATTACTTCTATGTCTTCTTCTTTTTCTAGATACTCCTTTAATGTGTTTGCAAATTCACGATTGTCATCAGATATTAAAACTGTTATCTTTTCTCTCACTCTTTCGTTCCCCCTTAATTATTTTGTTGCATTTTACTTTTCTATTGCAATGTTTATTATAATTACATTTCCATATTTTTGCAATACTTTTGAGTGATTTTTTCCATTTTTTTCCATACATTATTTTATTTTTTCTATATATTTTCGACATTTTTCTGTTATTGTTGTTTTTATTTTACTATTTTCCTGATTTTCTATCATTATTTTTTCTTCTATTTTTTGTATTCTTCTTCATTTAGTTCTATTATGTGTGTTATATTTTCATTATAACCAGTATTTATTATCTTTATATTGTTTTTTCACAATAGTACTTAAATTTGTCGTTTTGGCTGTAGTCTAGGGTTACTTCTGCTTCTACTCCCATTTCTTTTTCTATTTTTTCTGAAGCATTTATTGCGCTTGTTGCACTGTTTGAGTATGTTCTCGTAAGTCCCCCTGCACCTAATAATATTCCACCAAAGTATCTTGTTACAATTATTAAAACATTTTTTAGATTATTTTTTTTTGTTATTGCATTTAATATTGGTTCTCCTGCTGTTCCAGAAGGTTCTCCGTCATCACTGCATTTACAAAAAAACGGTTCCATCATTTTCTATTACACAAAATGCAAAACAGTTATGTTTTGCATCGTAATATTTCTTTTTCGTTTGTTTTATTATTTCTTCACTTTCTTGTTTTGATTCTACATAAAATATGTTTGTGATGAATCTAGATTTCTTTTCAATTATTTCTATCTGCTTATTGTTCTTTATTGTGTAAAATCTTTTTTCCATTTTTATCTCTTTCCTTATTTAGACTTTAGGATTAATTATTTTATGCTTAAGTAAAAATTATACAAAATTTTTTATAATTTTATTTCTTGATTAATTATTATTTAGTATGTCTTCAAGTATTCAGCTTTTTATTTAATTATTTGTTCCTGCTGTGTATCCTGTAGAATATGCAATTTGCAAATTAAATCCTCCTGTGTATGCATCTACATCTATTATTTCTCCTGCAAAATATAATCCTTTTTATTAGTTTTGATTCCATTGTTTTTGGATTTATTTCCTTTGTATTTATTCCGCCAGATGTTACTATTGCTTCGTCTATTGGTCTAAAGCCAGATATTGTAATTGTAAAGTTTTTTAAAACTTCTACAAGTTTTTGTCTTTCTTCTTTTGTAATTTGATTTACTTTCTTTTCCCTATCTATTTGTGTAAGTTCTATTACTGTGTCTGTGGAAGTAGTGCATTTAGACTATTTTTAAATTCTTTATTTTTTTCTTCTTCAAAGTCTCTTTGTATTCTTTGATCTAGTTTTTCTTTACTTAATGCTGGTTTTAAGTCTATTTTTAGTTTTATTTTATTTTGTTTTATTAGTTCATCTATGTTTTTGTAGCGAAGTAGATGTGCAGAAGAGCTTAATATTGTTGGCCCAGATACTCCAAAATGTGTAAATAGCATTTCTCCAAAGTCTTTGTATATTATCTTTTTCTTTTTCTTCGTCTTCTAGCTCTATTCCTACATTTTTCAGACTTAGTCCTTGCATATTTTTGCACATTTGCAATGATTCTCCTCTTGCAGTTAATGGCACTAAAGATGGTTTTACAGGTTTTATTGTGTGTCCTAATTCTTCTGCAATTTTATAGCCATCTCCTGTTGAGCCTGTAAGTGGATATGATTTTCCGCCTGTTGCAAGAATTATTTTGTCTGCAAGTTCTGTTTTATATTTGCTATGTTCATCTATGTAAGTTACAGATGTTACCATTGTATCTTCTGCACTTTTTGTGTATTTATTTTTTCCACTGCACAATTTAATTTTATCTTTATTTTATTTTCTTTTAGCTCTCTTTCTAAAGCTCTTAATACATCTAAAGATTTATCTGAGGTTGGAAATATTCTATTTCCTCTTTCTTCTTTTTACTGCAACGCCTTGCTTTTTAGTAGTTCTATTATGTCTTGATTTGTAAAGTTTTGAAATGCACTATATAAAAATTTGCCGTTTCCTGGTATATTTTTTATAAATTCACTCATTTCTAAGCTACTTGTTATGTTGCATCTTCCTTTTCCTGTTATTAAAAGTTTTTTTCCAAGTGAAGGATTTTTTTATTATTGTTACATCATTTTTTTTTTTTGCTGCTTTTATTGCTGCAATTATTCCAGCAGGGCCTCCACCAATTACAATTACTTTCATTACTATTATTCCTCTTTCTAAAAATATGTATTTAGCATCTAATAAAATTTTTATGTCATAATCTATATTTTTTAGTATGCCCATTCATAGAATAAATTTTATATGCAACGATACTACTAAAAATTTTATATTTTAGCTAATAATCACTTTATTTTAAATTAGTGCCATTCTAACAGCTTCATATTCATTTTTGTAAATTAAAGCAGTATTTATTAACTTATTTAAGTAGTTCTTCTACTGCTTTTTCTAGTCCTAATTTTCCATATGCATATGTAAGTGAACCTTGTTGGAAGCCTACAAATGGTGGTCTTAATGGTCCATCACAAGAAAATTCTATTGATGAACCTTGTGTAAAGCTTCCAGAAGCCATTATTATTGGATCTAAGTATCCTGGTGTTTCACAAGGCTCTGGTAAAGAATTTGAGTCTATTGGAGAACCTTTTTGCACTCCTTGGCAGTATTTTATTAATTTTTCTGCATTTCCAAATTCTATTGTTTGAACTATGTCTGCTCTTTCATCATCAAATTTTGGTTCTACTTTGTATCCTAATGTTTCTAGCACTTTGCTTGTTAGTATTGCAGTTTTTACACTTGCATTTACAACAGATGGAGCCTCAAATAAACCCAATAATAGTTGTCTATTTATTCCAAGTGTTGGTCCAACACCTTTTCCTTCTCCTGGAACCGTTAGTCGTTCTGCTGCAAGCTCTATTAGTTCTTTTTACCTGCTATATATGCACCATTTGGAGCAATTCCACCTCCAAGGTTTTTTATAAGTGAACCTACAATTACATCTGCACCAACTTCAAGTGGTTCTTTGGTATTTACAAATTCACAGTAGCAGTTGTCTATCATAATGATTACTTCTTTGTCTATTTCTCTTATTTTTTTAATTACTTTTTCCCACTTTTTCTAATGATAAGCTTTTTTCTTATTGCATAGCCTTTAGATCTTTGTATTTCTATTAATTTTATTTTAGACTGTTTTAATCTTTCTTGTATTTTGTCGTAGTCAAAGTCATCATTTACTAATTCTATTTGTTCATATTTTACTCCAAATGATTTTAAAGAGCTTTTATTTTCTGCAATTCCAATTACTTCGTCTAGTGTATCGTATGGTTTGCCATTTATGCTAAGCATTGTGTCGCCTGGTCTTAAAAATGCAAATAATGCAACTGTTAAAGCGTGTGTGCCAGATATAAACTGAGACCTTACAATGCAATCTTCTGCGTGTAATACCTGAGAAAATACCTTTTCTATTTTTTCCCTTCCAATGTCTGCATAACCATATCCAGTTGTTGTTCCAAAGTCTGTTTCTTGAACATTATTTTGCCTAAAAGCATCTAATACTTTTCTCTCGAATTAAATTCACAAATTTTATCTGCTTTCTTAAATTGTTCTTGAACTTTTTGTTCTTCTTCTTCTATTAATTCTCTTATTTCCACTTTTTTTCTCCTTTTAATCTAGTTAATTTAACTTATTTTTATATTAATTTACTCCCTATTAGAAAATAATTACAATTTTGGCAATGTTAAATTTCATTTTAAAGCACAGTTACATATCACATTGTATGCGCCTTGCCTTTAAAACTCATTTTCCTTGCCAAAATCCAATTATTTTTCAACTTTATTTTTACATTTACCACTATCTACTACTTAATTTCATTAGAATAATATGGAATTTCATAAATATTACTTACTTGATAATATTCACCAATAAAGTATGGTTCTATATCATCTAGTGTATATACGGCCTCTTTTATAAGCTGACCTTGAGCATTTACAACACCCCATTTACCGTTTTGTTTTACTGCTCCATATCCGTATTCATTAATGTTTGTTGCAAATTCGTATTTGTAGTCTACTACTGTGTTTCCGCTTCTATCTACATATCCCCATTTGCCATTTTCTTTTTTTAGCAAACACGATATTATTTGTAAATATTTCCTGTGCATCTTTTAGATTTCCGTCATAATCTATATATTTAATGTCATCTGCAGATACAAGTTTAATATAATTTTCTTTTTAAATATATCCTTGAGTCTGATTGAGATAACACTTTTTCCATTTTGCTATTATATATATCAGATACATTTGTTTCTGAATTTATTATTTGAATTATTTTTGTGCCATTTATATTTTGTACTATGCTGTTTTCTATTGGTATTACAATGTTCCCTGTTTCGTCTATTACGCCTATTTTTTCATTTTTGGTTGCAATAAAATATTTATCAAAAGCATATTCTATATAATTGTATTCATTGTTAATTATTGAATTTTTGTTTTGGTCTGCTACTCCATATTTACCATTTCTATCTACAGTAATATAGTAATTATTTTCTGGGTACATCGCCTTTAAGCTGTTTTCGTCTTGAACAGTACCAGAAACGTTAAATACCATTAGCTTTCCGTCTTTTGTTGCATTTATAAGTGTTCCCCAAATTTCAATGTTATCATATTGAATTGAAGTATCATATTGCCAGCTAAGTCGTATACACCTTGTTTTGCATTTTTTTTGCAATACTAATACGTTATTTGTAACATCATAACTTATGTCTTCGTATTCATTTTCTATTACAGTTTGACCATTTTTTAGAATACCTGCTTGTCCATTTTTGTATGTTATTAAGTATGTGTTATTATCATCTTTTACTTCTGTAATTCTCTTTACATTTGTAAACATTGTATCTAGTACTTGTTTTCCTTGGCTATTTATATAGCCATATCTATAGCCTTGCTCTGTTACAACATTTACAATGTATCCAGCCTTTTGGTATTTTGATGACTGATTATAATAGCTATCTGTTGCTATTGAATTATATTCTGGTTTTATAATTACGTCTCCATTTATATTTATTAAACCAAATTTGTCGTTTTGTTTTACTTTAAGAACTTCGTCTTTATATTCTAACACTTCTATACTCTCGTATACTGGCTTTTGTTACTGTTTTTCCGTCTATTGTTATTATTCCATATTTATCATCTTGTTTGTATTTTAAAATTGATGTTAAATATGAATTCGTGCTAGATGTGTTATTGTTTGAATTGCCTGTACATTTTTATAACTTGTTAATATTTCTTTTTTTCCTTTTTCGTTTAATACCTTAGAATTATATTCTTGTGTATCTTTGTTATAGTCAAATAATGCTATAAATATAGGTTTAGATGGGTTTGGAATTTGAATGTAATCATATTCTGGATTTATTATAATTTTTCCTGTTTTATCTATTACACCAGATTTTCCATTTATTGTTGTTATAAAATAATTATATTCTTTTACATCTTCTTGAGATATTTTTTGCCATTATTTATGTTGTTTACAACGGCAATACTAATTGCAACAATTATTGCAATTAGTGCAATTATTTTTAATAGTCCAGAATTGTTTTTGTCTTCTTTCTTTTATCTGGATTATATTTTAGTGTTTTTCTTAAATCATCGTTTCTTTGATAGTTGTTTTTCCCATCTTTTACTTTCTTCCTTCCTTTGATTGAAAATAATTATAATTTAATTTTCTTTTGCTAGTCCAATTTCAAGTAAAATTCTACTCCATTTTCTTTTATTTTTTACTCCATATTTAGAATTGTAATTGTTCATAATAGCTTTTACAAGAGATAATCCAATTCCACTTCCACCATCTGCTCTATTTCTAGATTCATCAACTTTGTAAAATCTTCCCCAAATTCTATCCATATTTTCTTCCGAGATATTTTCTCCTGTATTAAATACAGATATTCTTACATTATTCTTTTCTTTGTTTATTTTTGTTTTTATTTCGATGTATTTTTCTCCATTTATTTCTTTTGCATTTTTTTATTGCATTAGTAAAATAATAATTTGTAAATGCTTGATCTATGTAGAAGTCATCTGCAAAAACTTTTATTTCATTATTGTTTGCAAATCTAACATCATTTATGCCTTTTTTTTCCTTAACATTACATCACATTTTCTAATTACTTCGTTTATAAGCTCACATATGTTAAATTCTTGGTTATTAAATTCTCGTTTGCCATATTCTAGTTTCATTAGCTCTAATAACTGTCTTACTAGTCTATCCATTTTGTTTGCTTCGTCTAGTATTACTTCTGAATAATATTTTTTAGACTCTGCATCTGTATTTACATTTTCAACTAGGCCTTCTGCATATCCTTGAATTAGTGCAATTGAGTTTTTAGCTCATGAGAAACATCAGATATAAATTGTTTTCTCATTTCATCTATTTTAGATTTTTCTTCTATATCTCTTTCTAGCTGATTATTACTACTTCTTAATTGTTTTATTGTTCCTTCTAGCTTTTCCGACATTAAATTTATGCTAATTCCCAGCTCGTTTATTTCATCATCTGTTTGTGAAGGCTTGTATTTTTGACTAAAATCTAGCTTTGACATTTTGTTTGCAATTACATTTAACTCTAGTATTTGACTCGTAAATTTTCTAGATACAAAAGATGCTGCAATTCCTGCTATTATTACTGCTATAAAGCCTATTATTAATAGTAAATTATTAGAAATTTTAACACTTTCTTCTATACTAGAAATCGTTATTTGAATGTATGCTTTATATCCATTATCTAGCTCACCAGATAACAGAATACAATTAAGTCCATTTGATGTAATTTTTTTTATAACTAAATTATCTTTGCTATAAATTACAAATTGTCTTTCATTACTGTCTATTTTAAAATGAGATACAATTTCCGAATTTTGCCTATTGCATTTGTAAAACTTTCATTTGTAGAAAATATTAATATGTAATCTTCGCTTTCTATTAATATGTCGAAATTGTTAAGCATTGCATCTCTTTTTATTTTTGTAAGAACAGACGAATCATCACCATTATATAAATCATTTATTTTGTAAAATTCTTGTTTTTACTTTAGCTATTTTGCTATATGTATAAAAGCCTTCTAACACAATACTATTTACAACAACTAAAAAAGCTATAGTACATATAATTACAACACTTACTGTTAAGAATAGTTTAACTCTTACAGATTTTAATTTTTCGTTTATTTTTTCATTTCAAATCGCATTTCTCCTTTAATGCAAAATCTTTAAATAATAATTTTGCCTTTAGCTTAAACATTCTAAAAAAGCTAAAAGCTACTTTTCAGCTTTATTTAACCTCAAATTTATATCCTATTCCTCTTATTGTTTCTATGTATTTTCCTTTTTTTTCCTAATTTGTGTCTTATTTTCTTTTATATGGCTATCTATTGTTCTTGAATCTCCATAATAGTCGTAGTTCCATACATTATTTAGTATTTTATCTCTAGATAATGCAATTCCTTGCATTTTCCACCAAGTACACTAAAAGTTCATATTCTCTTAAACTTAAATTCTATTGGCTTTTGTCTACTGTTACAGTTCTTCCTTGATCTATTTTTATTCCACCATAGTCTTTAACCTTTTCTTTAGTATCGCCAGATTCCCTTTTTTAATATGCCTTCTACTCTTGCAACTAATATTTTAGGACTAAATGGCTTAGAAATATATTCATCAACCCCAAGTTCAAATCCAAATAATTCGTCTTGTTCTTCGCCTTTGCTGTTAAGCATAATTATTGGGACTTTAGAAGTCTGTCTTATTTTTCTTAACACAGACCATCCGTCTAGTTTTGGCATCATAACATCTAATAATATAAGTTTTATATTATTTTGATTTTCTTCAATGAACTTGAAGAGAATCTTCTATAACATTCTTGTTTGTCTTTAACATAAATCTTATTTTTTTAAGTAGCTTTTCTATTGTTTGTTTAGAAGTTTCTAATGGAATGTTTAATACTATGTTGTATCTTCTTTTATCTATGTTTCCCCAATTTTTTTTATTGAACTTTCTGCGATTGTAGAATTTTGCATTGTTATGCAAGTATTGTCTATTGCCTTTAATTTTGTACTTCTAAAACTTATATCTGTAACCGTTCCAGAAAATTCTCCAATCTCTACCCAGTCACCTATTTTGAATGGTTTATCTATTAAAATTGCTAATCCACCAAATATATTTTTTGCTAAGTCTTGTGCAGCAAAAGCTATTACAACACTAGAAATTCCAAGACCTGTAACTAGTCCTCCTAAATTATACCCTAACTCTAGCATTACAGCATATCCTGCAATCACATAAATAAGTGCCTTTATTACTTTGCTTACATAACTTTCAACTTGTTTATTAGCTTTTCTTCCTGTTTTTTCCTGAATTTTTGTATAAATTGAATTCTTTGGATTAAAAATATTTGCAAAACCATTTGCCGCAAAAATTATAATTGCAACTTTATATAATTTAACAATTCCTGTTTGATATGTAACTGGCACCTTTGCAAGCATTAATCCCACATAAATTCCTGTTACTCTAATTATATTTCTAATTGGTTTATAAAAAAGCATTACCTTTTATTTCGCTCTTATTTTTACTCTTTATTTTAAATATTTTTTATAATACAATAACTTACAGCATTACTTACCATAAAAAACAAAATCACAACTATTAAAGCAATAGCAATATCTATTAAATTCTCTGCTTTTATTTGTTTTATATTGGCTATTAGATTGTTTATGTTATCCATATATTTTATCCTCCTATTGAAAAATAATTACAATTTGGGCTACGTCAAATATCGTTTCAAACGCAGTTACATACTACATAGTATGCGCCCTTTGCCTTTGAAACTCATTTTTCTTGCCAAAATTTAATTTTCTTTCAATCTTTTTTATTTTTGTGCCCTGTGACAAAGTCAAAATTATAATTATTTTCAAAAAAACTAATATTCTTCTTTATCCTTTTTTACTATCCCACTCCATAAATGGTTCTTCACAACAAGGATTATTAAGCATTTTTTCTTCTATAATTTCGTTTTCACCTTTTATATAATCTTCAATTTGTTCATCTCTAAATCCACTATTTACAGCACTGTTGTAGCTTTGAGAATAATAAATTGTTTTTTATATTTGCCCAGCAAGCAGCAGATAAGCACATTGGACAGCTCTTAGCTGTTGTTACTAAAATACAATTTTCTAATGACTTAGTATTTAAAGCTTTACACGCACTTCTAATTGCATTTACTTCTGCATGTGCAGTTGGATCTTTAGATTTTATTACAGAATTTCTCTCTATTACTAAAATTACATATCTGTCATTATCTTTTTTATAAATAATTCCTGCTCCAAAAGGCCCTCCATTCCTTTTCTTACACCATCAATTGCATATTTAGATGCAAGCTCATAAACAACATTTACACATTCTTCTAAATTATCATATTCGTTACTTTCAACTTCATAATTAAACATAAAAATAATTCCTCTCTTTTACTCTAAAACCTTGTTTTCTTTGATACATATATATTATACAATATTTTTGAAATTTTTCCACTTTTTTCTATTATTTTATAATTTTTTTTAAAAATAATCTTTAGACATCATCATCACAAGATTATTTAATTTTATTTATAATTTATTGTAAAATTTTCGTAATTTTTCACTTTTTATTTTCTAGTATGCTTTTTACTTCTTCTACATTAAGTTCTACTATTTCTGCTATTTCATCTATTTTCATATTCTTTTCGAAAAGTTTTTTTATCATTTTCATTTTTTCTGTTTTTTTTACCACGCTCTTCTCAATTTTTTCTCCAATTTCTCTGTTAGTTTCCATCTCTGCATTATAGCGCATTATGCTTTTAGTTCAGAGAAACCAGGGCTCAGGTCTACAAATATAAAGTGCACCTGAATCCGATGTCAACGCCCGCACTGCCCGAAACGCCACTACGGCTTCCTGCTGGATTATTAGCGAAGGGTTTTAGTCGTCGTTCAGAGAAACCAGGGCTAAAAGCCTCCTCTGCGGGTTATCGGATAGCTCGTGTAAGAATAAGACTCTGTAGTCCATTCCTCTGCATTTCCGCCCATATCATATATGTTATTTACTGCCGTGGTTTGTCCTGTTGGTATTAATTGTTCCATTTGCTTTGGTTTGTTTATTTTTTCTGTATCTGCTATTCCTGTATAAGTAAATGTTGGAGAATCTTTATAATTTCCTTCTTCTGAACTACTTCCATAATCATTATTTGTTTTTTGTATATGAATGCTATTGCAGTATCCCATGCATAACTACTTACTAACTTTGATTTTACACTTGTATATCCTTCCTTTGTTTAAATCCTTCTGCTAAGCTTTTTAGCAACTGTTCTTGTTATAAAATTATAGGTGCTTGTCCTGCTTTTACTGTTATTGTATTACTTTTGATTCTCCATTTACTCTTAATGTTTTAGCTTTGTACTCTCTTTATCTCCTGCTTCATATCTTCCCATATAATAGCCTTTATTAGCTTCAACACTTGTTTTCTCATCTGCTGGTAATGCTTCTATAAAACAATCACTGTTTAGGCTATCTATTTTATTTGCTCTGAATTTGTTGTTGTATCTATTGTTCCTGTTGCAACACCTTGAATATGCTATTCTTTTGTAATCTGCTATATTTTCTACTGGAATCCATACAAATTGATTTCCTTCCTAAATTTTATTTTAAATAAATGTATATATTTTGTTTTTTTATTGCTATAATGGTTACTAAAGAATGGAGTGATTTTTTTGAACGAAAACAAATGATATAATTATGCAATTTTTTGAGTGGTATTTGCCTGCAGATTCTATGTTTTGGAAAGATGCATTAAATCAAATAGACTATCTTGCAAGTCTTGGTATAAATTATGTATGGCTCCCTCCTGCTTATAAGGGTGCTAGTGGCATTTTTGATGTTGGATATGGTGTTTACGATTTATACGATTTAGGCGAGTTTAATCAAAAGGGAGATATAAAAACAAAATACGGAACAAAGGAAGAATATCTAAACTGTATAAAGGCTTTTCAGTCTAAGAATATTAAAGTTTTAGCAGATATTGTCTTTAATCAAAAAATGGGTGCTGATGAAACAGAAGATGTTATTGCAATAGAAGATAATCCCGTAAATAGAAATCAGGCTGTGTCTGAGCCACACGAAATTAGAGCTTGGACAAAGTTTACTTTTCCACGGAAGAAACAACACATATTCTTCTTTTTTAAATGGAATTGGACTAATTTTCATGGTGTGGACTGGGATGATAAGCAAAAAAAAAAAGACTTCTGTTTTTAGATTTTACGGAAAGCATTGGGATGAGTCTGTAGATAAAGAGAATGGAAATTTTGACTATTTAATGGGCTGTGATGTTGATTTAAATAATGTGGATGTTGTGGAAGAGCTTACCTCTTGGAGTAAGTGGTACTTTAGATTTAACTAAGGTTGATGGCTTTAGAATTGATGCAGTAAAGCATATTAGAGCATCATTTTTGAGGATTGGCTAGACGAACTTCAGGATTATTCTACAAAGCCTTTATTTACTGTTGGCGAATATTGAGTGGTAATGTGGAGTCTTTAAAAATTATCTTGAGGCTACTAAAAATAAAATGTGTTTATTTGACGTGCCTCTTCACTACAATTTGTTTAATGCTTGTCATAGTAATGGTCAGTTTGATATGAGAACCATTTTTAGCAATACTTTAGTTGCCTCTGTTCCAGATAAGGCCATAACATTTGTAGACAACGACGACACAGAACCTGGTCAAGCTTTAGAATCTTGGATAGACGACTGGTTTAAGCCCCACGCTTATTCTCTAGTATTACTTAGAAAAGAAGGAATACCTTGCATTTTTTATGGTGACTTATACGGCATTCCTACAAAAGGAATTGGTAATAAAATGTCGCTCCTAGAGAAATTAATTTATGCCAGAAAACACTTTGCATACGGAAAGCAAACTGATTATTTTAGTAGCTCTAATGTAATTGGTTGGGTTCGTGAAGGAGATGAAATGCATCCTTCTTCTGGTATGGCTGTTATACTAACAAACGGTTCTGGCGGATGTATTCAAATGAATGTTGGAAAAAAACTTGCAAATTCTGTTTTATACGACTATTTAGGAAATTTAAAAGAACCTGTATATGTAGACAGTGACGGAAATGGAATATTTTACGTAAAAGACGGAAGCATATCTATTTGGACATTGCAGGAATCTTAAAACAATTGAAAAATAAATATTATAAAAGAATATTCAATGATAACTTTAAATAGTTTATTTAAAGTTGATGTTATAGGACACTTAAATAAACCTAATACATTGGAAAAAAAAATATTCAAGTCAAGAACTCGAATAACTTATTTTTTAATTGATGATTTATAATTAAAAAATAAGTTTGAAGATGTTTTGACGAAGAATATTCTTTTTACAATGCATTAGGGTTTAGATATTTATAATTTATAATCTTAAATAAGATATTTAAATTTGGTATTGAATATTTCTTTTCAATTGTTTCTACATATAACAGCAATTATTTATTTTTGCAATTGCTGCTTTTATTTTTATTCCCTGCTCTTTAAACATTTTTTTCATGTTCTGTTTCTATATTTTCTTCTCCATTCCAAAAAGTCTTTTTCTTCTGCTAGATTGTAAGTTACTTTTTCTAAATCAAATCCCGCTTCTTTAAAGTAAGTTAAGCTGTCTGTAAATAAATTGTCGTCATCGGTTTTAAAATAAATACAACCATCCTTTTCTAAGAATTGTTTGTATTTTTCTAGTTGTCTTGTATGTGTTAATCTTTTTTATGGTGTTTTCCTCTAGGCCAAGGATTGCAAAAGTTTATGTAAATTCTACCTATTTTATCTTCTGGACTAAATATATTTAAAATTCTGTCTATATCGTATCTTGTAATGTATATATTTTCTGGTTTTTGTTTTATTTCTTTTATAACTCTCTTCTATTTTTCTTTTAGCAAGTCCAAGCATTGCATCAACTAAATCTATTGCAATGTAATTTCTATTTAAATTTTTTGGTGCAATTTGAGAGATAAATCCTCCCTTTCCACAACCAAGTTCTAAGTGTATTGGAGCTTTATTTTTAAATAAGGTTTTCCATTTTCCTTTATATTCTTCCGGATTGTCTATATAAAAATTGCTTGCTTCCAGCTCCGGTCTTGCCCATTTTTTAAAACGTATTCTCATTTTTAGTTTTCCTCCTTAAAGTTTCATTATCTTACTAATAAAATAAATACTATGATACCACGTAATTTTTTGCAAGAACCTCTTGCAAAAATTCAAAATCTGGATATTCTTTTTTTGCAAATTTTCTCATATATTTTAAATTTCTTACTGAAAATCCTTTTTATTTCAGGGAATTTCATCTTTAAATCAATTGATAAATTATCTATATTTTTCTTTTTATTAGTTCATACTATATCATAAAATTTAAAACTTTTCCATTAAAATTGCGAAGATTTAGACATATATTAATTCTTTCAACATAATCTTTCCAGCTTGCTGCTTAATTTTTTTTATTTTTACTATTTTGCACACAAAAAAAAGAGTACTTTTTTAATAACTTTTCTTATTAACGGTACTCTTTTTAAATAATTTTTATTGTATTATAATTATTTTACATATTCGTTTAATGGTTTTATTCTATATTCTAAGTCTCCCATTTTTCTGTTGTAACATAACCAGGTTCTGCATTTATTACATCTGGTATTCTATTTACAACTGTTGCACAAGTTAGCTCTACTGTTGCTGGTTTTGCAACTGTTATTGTTGTATCTGGTTCTCCGTATACTGTCCATTCATTTTTATCGTATTCTTCTTTTGAATATACTTTTCCTATACATTCTGATTCTATTGTTATTCCTTCTTCTGTTTCTGTTGTAACAACGGCACTCATTCCAGTTGCATCTCCTGCTTTTACTGTTGCACCTAATGTTTCTGAATATATGTCTTCTTTATATGTTGTTGGTACTGTAACTTGTGTTTGTGATTTTATTGTAAGTCCTAGTTTTGAGCATAACCATCCATTTACGTTCCACATGTATGATGGTAAATACTCACCAGATTCTATTATTTTTTGTCTTTCCTCGTTGCTTATTCTGTCTACTGATGCAACTTGTTTATCAAATTCGTCTAATGTAAGTCCTGCACCATGTGCTTTTGCTAATGCAATTCCGTAGTCTTCTACATTATAACTAGAACTTCCTTTTTATTTTTGTTATTTTTTGTGTTGAACCTGCAATTGATGTTATTAATTGTCCCCAATAAATGTCTTGATAGCCACTTCCTGTTATTGTGCATCCTGTTTTCTTTGCCATTTCGTCTAATGCTTTAGTGATACTTGATTAGAGTTCCAAGGATAAAATGCTTCTTCGCAAGTTGTTATTGCATTTATTCCAAGTCTAGCACATAGCATTAGAGCTTCTTCTACGTCTTTTATTAAGCTCATTGTTTCTACAACACATATGTCTGGTTTTGTAGTTCTTAACATTTCTTCAGCATTTTCTAATGCTGTAACTTTTACTCTAGCTCTTCTTTTTTCCCATTATTTGTCCTATGTCTTTTCCAATTACATTTGGATTAACATCTATTGCACCAACAACTTCTCCTCCTTTTTCCATAACATATCTCATTGTGTAAACAGCCATTTTTCCTGTTCCAAATTGAACAACTCTTACTTTTCTGTCCATAATAAAACCTCCTAATTTTGTTATTTATATAAATATTATAACTAATTATAATTATTATATACACTAAAATTTTCCAATGTTTTCTATAAATTTCACAATGCCATTATATAATCCTATAAATAAATTAACTACAATTTGTACTGCCCAATTATCGTTATAAAAATTAATCATCCAGTTATGTGTAAATGGAATAATCCATAAAATTCTAACAATAATTGCAAGTGAAACAAATACAAGAAGTACTGTTATTACATCTCTTATTGTCCATTTATGTTTTATTTTATAGCCTAAACTTCTGAAATATGCTTCGTAATTTTTTTCTGTACTCTTCATTTGCTTCTCTTTGAATTTTTTTCATTAGCTTTTTTTTTTGTTCTTTTTGGGCTTAGTTTCTGAAATTCATATCTCCAGTCTTCATTTGTTGCATTGTTTGCATTTGCAGTATTTACATTTGTATTATTTATATTTGAATTTAAATTGTAATAATCATAATTTTCTTCTGTATAATCTTGAGGGCTATATTCTTTATTATAGTCTTGACTATATGTGCTGTATTCTTCATTTTTATAGCGATTTGCATAGTTTTGTTCTTTTAATTTGTTTTCTTCTTGCTCTAATTTTGCATCATATTCTGCTCTTTTTATATCATCACTTAAAATACTATAAGCTTCATTTAGTTGTTTCATTTTTTCTTCAGCATATTTCTTGTTTTCTTCTGACTGCACATCAGGATGATACTTTTTTTGCAAGTGTTTTGTATGCTTTTTTCTATTATCTCTTTAGAGGCTTTCCTGCTTACCTCTAATATGTCATATAAGTTATCCATTATATCCCTCAATTTATAAAATTTGATATTTATAAATTATCATTATTTGAATATTAAGTCAATATTTTTTCCTTTAATCGCAAAATTCGTTTAAAAATCGCCACAAAACTACACATCAATTTTGCCAAAAAAAGAAAACTTTCGCCCAATAGGGACGTCCCTTTTTAGGCGAAAGCATTGTTTTATTATTACAACTTCATGAGCATTTTGAACTAATTTTACAGTATGGCTTTACTTTTTTTTAGTACATACTATTTTATATAAATGTTAGGATCTACATTTTCACCATCTTTTTTATTTCGAAGTGGAGATGTGTTTCATCTGCAATTTCAAATGTTGCAGTATTTCCAACTGTTGCAATTGTTTGCCCTTGTTTTACTTCTTCTCCAATTGTTACAAATTCTGCTGTAAGCAAACTAGAATATATGCTTTCAAATCCATTTGAGTGTTCTATTACAACTGTTAGCCCATATCTTGGGTCGTTTTTTATTGATTTTATTTTTCCATCTGCTGCCGCTTTTACCACATCTGTTTTTTCTGCTAAATAATCTATTCCAAGATGAGTAGTCCACTCTTCTAATGTGTTAGAATATACTAAGTTGTCTTTAGAATAGTCTTGCAATTTTTCTCCTTCTACTGGTTTTGAAAAACTTGGATCTTTGCTCGTTTCTTCACTTTTTTTTTCTTCTTGTTTTTACCTCAGTTTCTTTTTCTGTGTTTGTTGCTTTTGTTGTATTAGTTTTTGTGTTATTTTTGTTTTTTCTTCTGCTTTACTCGTATTTACTGCCATTTTTTTCTGTATTATTTTTTTCTGTATTTGTAGTGCTTTTCTTGCATTTCGTTTACACTTCTTCCAATAGATATGCTTACTGCTTTGCGTGTTGTTTTGCATATTTTCCGATGTATTTACCATTGTATTTGTTTCTGCAATTCTTTGTGTATTTGTGGTAAATCTTTTTTTGCCTGTCTTGTTTGATTATTATTAATTACAATTCCAACCCCAAATGCTATTAATAGTGCTACTGCAACCGCCCCAAGCACCCACATACTTATATTAGATACATAATTTTCGTTTCTTCTTTGACGTCTGTCCATAAATTTAATCACATTCCTTTCTCATTTAAATTAGTATAATTATTTCCATTTCTTATAAATTTATACAATTTTAAAAAACTTTAAAGGATAGTGCAAATTTAAAAACACAAAATCTCCCAAAAAAGGACATCCCTTTGGGCGATTTTCTATAGATTTGTGATTTCTACTCCTGTGTAGAAGTGTTTTATTATTTCTTCACAATTTTGACCTTGTTTTGCAAGGCTATCTGCTCCAGTTTGACTCATTCCAACTCCGTGTCCATAGCCTTTTACAGCAAAATTTTATGTTATCCCCCTCTATTTTAACTTCAAAATTTGCAGACCTTAATCCTAATATAGGTTCTTACCTCTACTCCGGACAGTTCAAGATTTCCAATTTTTACTGTTTTTACTCTATTTCCATCAGTATATTCCAATATTTTTATTGCATCTTCGGCATTATAGTCTATTGTAAAGTTCGAATATTTTTCTTTTTATTTTGTTTTCAAATTCTTGTTTTTGCTAAGCTCTACTTCTGATGCATACTGTGAATAAGCATCTTCTCCAGCTGTTTCTACACTTTGCAAATATGGCAAGTCTGCTCCTCCCCATACAACAGAGACATTTTCTGTTTTTCCTCCACTGTTTGAATGAAAGAAGGCATCAATTACTTCTCCATTATATGTTATAACTTTTCCCTTTTGTTGAATTTACAGCATTTTCTATTTTTGATTCCAATATTCATTTTTTTCTTTTCATCCCATTTTGCAAGTCTGTCTTCTTTAGAAATCCAAGCTTGACAACATCCTGAGTCGTCACAAATGTCGGCTTCTTTATGTTTTCCGCTTCCATTTAAAATTATATATGCAGTATATGTTCTAGCTACTATTGCCTGTGCTTTTAGAGCTTCTTCTTCAAAGCTTGCTGGCATTTCTGCAGATACAACTCCTAGCAGATATTTATCCATTTCTAAATTTTCTACTTCTCCAGTTTTACTATGTAATAATTTAATTGTTCCTAACTTTGAATATTCATAATTTGCTTGTTGTTCATTTTGATTGTTTTCTATATTTTCTATATTAGTGTTCACACTTGTTTCTTCTGTTTTAAATTTTCTTGTAAAAATTATTGGAATTAAAAATATCATTGACATTAGAAATAGTATTACTATGAATATTTTTTTCACTCTTTTTTCCTCCCTAAAATCTAAGTAACCAAAATGAAACCTAAGCTATATGATCACTAAATACCTACTAGCTGTATCTTAGTTTTCAGTCCAATATGCCAGTATAAAATTATAGATTAAATTAGCTTTTCTCTCATAACCGCCAACACCTTTTTTTTCTATTCTTGAAACCTGCACCTGGCTTATTCCAAGCCTTTTTGCGACTTGAGACTGTGTTTCTTCTTTAAAATATCTTAAAATTACTACATCCTGTTCTTTAGGAGTTAGCTCCTGTATCAACTTATTTATTGTAAGTTTATCTGTTATTTCCTTTTCTTGATTTTGCTTGTCTGGAAGAATGTCCTCTACAGAAGTTTCTTTTTTCAGAATCTTTTCCAAATGCTGGTTCATTAATAGATGTTACAATATTAGACGCATTTACCTCTCTATTGCAAGTGCCACGTCTTCTTTCGATATTTTTAGTTCTCTTGCTAGTTCTTCTATGCTTAGCTCTTCGCCATTTTTTTTCTTATTTGTTCGTTTTGCATTTCTCTTATTTTATAACCAAGTTCCTTTATACTTCTACTTATTTTTTTACTCTTCCATCATCTCTTATAAATCTTTTTATTTCTCCAAGTATAAAAGGAACAGAGTATGTAGACAGTTTTACATTATAATTTAAATCAAATTTTTTTTATAGATTTTATTAATCCTATTGCTCCAATTTGATTTAAGTCTTCAATGTCATAACCTCTTCCAATAAATCTTTTGGAAATAGTATATACCAACCCTAAATTGTTTTTAACAAGATTGTCCATTGCAATTTTGTCGCCATTTTGAGCTTTTTGCAATTTCATCATATGTGTTTTCATACATATTTTAAATACCTTCCTTTGGCATTATATATTTCTTCATTGTAACCTTTGTTCCCATATCTGGAATAGACTCAATTTTTAGCTCATCCATAAAGCTTTCCATAATTGTAAATCCCATGCCAGAACGTTCCAAATTTGCTTTAGTTGTATATAATGGCCTTTTGGCAAGTTCTATGTCCTCTATTCCTTTACCAGAATCCGATACCTGCACTTCCACACAATTGTCCTTTATTCTTGCCTCTACTTTAACTATTCCACTTGTATTTTCGTAACCATGAATTATAGAATTTGTTACAGCCTCAGATACAGGTTTTTTTATGTCTGCTAGTTCATCAATTGTTGGATCTAATTGTGACGCAAAAGCTGCAACGCTTATCCTCGCAAAAAAGCCTCATTAGCAGATTTACTAATAAACTCTAATTTCATTTCATTATCATAAATTCCCAACATTTTCTCCTCCGTTTTTCTTTGTAATTATCCTCTGATTCTTTTATTATTGGAATTATCTTTAGAATTCCACTAATTTCAAAAACCTTTTCAACTTGTCTATTTACATTGGCTAAAGCTAAGTTTCCTCCCAACATTTTAATAATTTTGTATCTTCCGAAGTAACATTCCTATTCCTGCACTGTCCATGAAAGAAACGTCACTAAAATCAAATATAACTTTTCTAGGCAAAAATCTCGTAATTTCATTATCAATTTTCCTCCTTAATTTTTCTGTTGTGCTTTCGTCAATTTCCTCAGAAATTCTTAATGTTAATTGCTTTTCTCTGGGTACATAAATACATTCCACTTCTAATTTCATTCCTCCTTTAAGATAAAAATCGTAAAACAATTAAATATTTTTTTTATTTTGTATTGCAAAATTGTAATTGATTTTTACAATTTTTCCTCTTTTTATTTTCTAATATAGTATAGTTCTTTTTCCATAAATTTCCAATAGCAAATATTGACAAGTTTTATCGAAAAAATAAGAAGTTTTCGACATTTTTGCATAAAAAAGTGAATTAGAAATATATCTAACTCACTTTTTATAAATATGTGCAATATTTTTTATACATTAAATTTGAATAGTACTATATCACCATCTTGCATTATGTATTCTTTTCCTTCAGAACGAACTAATCCTTTTTCTTTACCAGCAACCATTGAGCCTTCTCTTATTAAATCATCATAAGATACAATTTCTGCTCTAATAAATCCTCTTTCAATATCTGAGTGAATTTTTCCTGCAGCTTGTGGTGCTTTTAGTTCCTTTTTTATGGTCCAAGCTCTTACTTCTGGCTCTCCTGCTGTTAGGAAAGACATTAGCCCTAATAGATCATAGCTTGATTTTATTACTTTATCCAGTCCAGATTCTTCTAATCCTAATGCTTCTAGCGTTTCTTTGTTGTCGTGTCCATCAAGACTTGATAGTTCTTCTTCTATTTTTACACAAAGCTTTATAACTTCTGCTTTGTCTTGTTTTGCATATTCTTCAACAGCCTTTACGTTTGCGTCATTATTGTCCGAAAGCTGTTCTTCAGAAACATTTGCAACATATAAAATAGGTTTCATTGTAAGTAAAAACGCATCTTTTATTACTTCTAGTTCTTCCTCAGAATAATCAAGGCTTCTTGCCATTTTACCATTTTCAAGCGCTTCTCTTACTTTCTTCCATGTATCTAATTCAAATTGATATTTTTGTCTGCCTTTATCATTTTGCTGCTTCTGTCTATTCTTTTTTTCAACAGTTTCCAAGTCTGCAAAAATTAATTCTAAATTAATAGTTTGAATATCTCTTACAGGATTTATGCTTCCATCAACATGTATTATGTTTGAATCCTCGAAACATCTTACAACCTCGCAGATAGCATCTGTTTCTCTTATATGTGACAAGAATTTATTTCCTAATCCTTCTCCTTTGCTAGCTCCTTTAACTAAACCTGCTATATCAACAAATTCAATTATAGCATGTGTAACCTTTTGAGGGTTATACATTTTTGCCAAGTTGTCCAATCTTTCATCTGGTACTGGAACAACTCCAACATTTGGCTCTATTGTGCAGAATGGATAGTTTGCACATTCTGCTCCCGCATTTGTTATTGCATTAAATAAAGTACTCTTTCCTACATTTGGAAGTCCTACAATTCCTATTTTCATTATATCTTCGACCTTTCTTTTTTCTATAGCTACTATAATATAACACAAATTGTTTGTTTTTGCAATTAAACTGTAATTATTTTTGTCTAAAAACACTGCAAAAAAGTGCATAAAAGCAACTTAATTGCAGTGTCTTATAATTTTTTATTTAAACATAAAAAATATTCTGGAAGGTTTATGGCTGCCTGGAGCATTGTATCCCCACGCAGAATAGGTAGAATTATCATAAATTAAGTAAAAACCTGGATCTTTTGGTATACCAATATTAACTTTCGCCTTAGGATTTTTCATTAAAAATGAAATTGCTTTTTGATAGTTTTCATCATTAATACCAAAGGCAATACGGTTTTCCAAAATTAAGATAAAATTTTTACTACTTGAAGGTAATTCAACCTTTCGTCCATACCAAACGATAATACATAACTCCTCCTTGTAATTACAAAAAGATAAAATTGAAAATTGCTAGTATAGTTTAACACAATAACTGTAAAAAAGCAACTAATATAAGTATTTGCTATGAAATCAAAATACTTTACAAAATGCAATAGAAAATCGAAAAATAACAAAATTAACGGCTAAAACTATTGACTTTTCAAGGAAAACTAGCATATAATACAAGCATACAAAGTGCTGACTTAGGAGGACTTATCTAAAAAATGATTAACAACAGTAAATATACTAATATGTCGGACGAAGAATTATTAGAAGCAATAAAGCAAGATGACAAAGATGCCTTAGACTTTTTAATTTGCAAATATCAAGACTTGGTCAATTCTAAAGTAAACAAGTATTTTATTATTGGTGCAGAAAAAGAAGACATTATACAAGAAGGGCTAATTGGTTTATACAAGGCAATAAAAGACTACAAGGAAGATAAACAAAATTCATTTAAATCATTTGCAAACTTATGTATAGAAAGACAGCTAATTACTGCAATAAAATCATCTAACAGACAAAAACATATGCCATTAAATTCGTATTTATCCTTAAATATGAATGCATATGAAAATGAAGATGGCACTAATAATTCAGAGATAATGGAAGTATTAGACACAAAAATTGTTGAAGATCCATTAGACACAATAACCAAAAAAGAATATATGTCTAGTGTAGAAAATGCAATTGATACACATTTAAGTGACTTTGAAAAAAAGTTCTTGGAAGATATATTCAAGGAGATTCTTACGTAACAATTGCAGCAAAATTGATGCTCCTGTAAAATCAGTAGATAATGCTATTCAAAGAATTAGAAAAAAGACAGTAAAAAATATTCAAACAGAAAGTAATATATAAGGCTTCTAAAAAGGATATCTCGAGAGTATAATCAAATTCTAATTAGAGCCTAAAAAATGCTAACATAGCTCAGTCGGTAGAGTGCAGCCTTGGTAAGGCTGAGGTCACGGGTTCGATTCCGTTGTTAGCTCCAATAATCTAAAAAAATAAAAATGTTATGCATAAAAACAAATCAAAAGTATAAAATAATAATATAATTGTTGACATTTAATTTTTTAAATGTTACAATTATTATACCAAAAGGGAATTCCCCTTTGTTCGCTGTACAAGTAAAATTCGATTGAAAAATTAAGTGTATTAAAAATACACCTATTTACTTGGAAAAGAGCCATTCAAAGGCTCTTTTTTTTTTATGGTAAATATATAGATGTATTTAAAAAGTTTGTTCTTTTTCTATATTTTTCAAAATCATTATCTTGCAAGTAATGATAATATGCGTGTCTGACCTCTCCTACTAGCAAATCCGCAGCTTGAACAGGATAATTATAATATGAATTTTTATATTTTACTTTAACAGTAACTGAAGATAATATTGGTGGAAAACTGATTCCATAATCATAGTTCATAATTCCAAATTGTAATTCTTCTTTTATGGAGCTCTCCAAATCATAATATCCGTTAGAGACAGTTGACTGTTCGTCTAAATTAAGAATTAATTTTACTGGTTGATGAGAATTGAGTCTGTTTTGAGATATTAAATTCTCAATAATTCTTTTAACCTCTCTTTTTATAATATAATCTTTAAATCTCCCTTTTGAGGCTTTACTATCAAAAATATAGTCTTTAATTTTATAATTAGAAACTACTGCAACAGAAGTGTCATACCTTTTTATAAAATTTAATAATCTTCTTCTATCTTTTGGTTCTAGCATATTGGATTTTAGTTCTGGACAATCATACATACAATTTTGATAATTATGCGTTGCACAATGTTCCTTGTTTAAAGAAATGTCTTTTGAAAAACTTTTACAATATCTAGGTTTTATTAAGTCAACTAGGGCTTTATACTGTCTTGAAAAGTCCTCTTGCTCGTGTAAAGAAAGAAAAAAAGACACCACCATATACAAAAACCAACTCGCTCGGTTCTCCATGCACTAACCTTCCAGAATCATCCATATTAATATATATAATTTGTTCAAAATTTTCCTCTAAACTGTATCTCTTGTTCTTGCACATTATTTCACCTCCATTTTCAATAATATTAATTTTTATCATATAAAGTCAAATTTGAAATCAATTATAGCATTATATTGTAAACATTGCAAATGAAAATAAATAGTGTTAATTTATGAAAAGTAATTTTATTTGACTAAATAAATGAATTGTGCTATAATTAAAAAGTCAGAGAATTACATAATATTTGAATATTTCTAAGACTATTTTTTATTTTAAAGGAGAATATTATTATGAGTAAATTATATGTTTTTGGACATCAAAAACCAGATACAGATACAATAACATCTGCCATTGTTCTTGCTAATTTAGAAAGAGCTTTAGGCGTTGATGCTGTTGCATATAAATTAGGAAACGTAAATAAAGAAACTGCTTATGCATTAAAAACTTTTGAAATTGAAGAACCATTAACTTTAGATAGTGTTGACGAAAATTGTGAAGTTGCATTAGTTGACCACAATGAATTCACTCAAAGTGTTTCTGGTATTGAAAAAGCAAAAATAAAAATGGTTGTTGACCATCATAAAATAAAAGTTTGAAACTAAAGAACCAATGTATTATATTGCAGAGCCATTAGGATGCACAGGAACTATTCTTTACAAATTATATAAACAAAATGATGTAGATATAGATTCACAAATGGCTGGTTTAATGCTTAGTGCTATTATTTCTGATACACTATTATTTAAATCACCAACTTGCACTGAGCAAGATAGAGAAATTGCAAATAAACTTGCAAGCATTGCAGGTGTTGATATTGAATCTTATGGAAAAGAAATGTTAAAGGCTGGAACTGATATTAGTGAGTTTTCTCCTTTCCAAGTTATAAATATTGATGCAAAAAGAATTTGATGATAAAAATGCAAAATTTGAAATTTCTCAAGTTAATGCAGTTGATTTAAATTCTGTATTTAGCAGACAAGCTGAATTAGAAGATGCTATTCAAAAAAGAAATTAATGATAAAAACTTAGATTTCTATATGTTTGCTGCAACAGATATATTAAACGCAAATTCAAAAATAATTGCTATGGGTAGAAAAGCTAATACTATAGAAAAAGCTTTCGGAGTAAATCTAGAAAATAATACAGCAATGCTAAACAATGTTGTTTCTAGAAAGAAGCAAATGTTACCAAACATTTTAAATAATTTAGATTAAGGACTTCATCTTGAAGTTCTTTTTATTTATTAGGAAAATCAGTATTACTTTCCAGAATAAATAAAATATTGAAAAAAATTTTCATACTTGTTCTTCATAAAATTAGAGGGATTGAATTGCAAATTTTATTAGAAATTTACAATCTTCCCTCTTCTATTTTCTAATATTAATTTTGGCAACTATTGTTGTTTTCGTTTGATTCTTCACTTCTCATATTATAGCAACTGTTATTTAACATATTAGTATTATTTCCACAGCAGTTGCCTGTATTATTTAAATTAAGTCCATTCATATAAAATTTCTTTTCTGCCATTTTATCTTGAACGTCTCTTAGTGCTTCTCCGAATCTTTGGAAATGCACTATTTCTCTTTGTCTTAAATATCTTAAAACATCAACAACGTCTTTGTCATCTGCACAAAGGTCAATTAATTTTTTTTCGTAGGTTGCACGTGCTTTTTGTTCTGAGTAGTATTCAATAGTGCAACTATTTTTTAGTAAAATGATAGGTGCAATATCTACACCTTCAATATAATATTAACTTCTTCATTTTTTTTCCAATTTCTATTTTTTCTACTAACTTTTTTAAAATTTTATTATCAAACTTTTTCGTTTCAGAAAACTCTATAATTAGCTTCTCAACATCATTTTTAGAATTATAACTTTTTTTTTTTCCTCTAACCTATCTAGTTTATCTTTTAATTCTTTAGTTTTTTGTTTATATAAATTATATTCTCTAATAAATTCATCTTCTGAAATAATTTCTTCAACCTTTTTAGAATACAATATCTTAAAATCAGCTTCTCTTCTATTTATTTCGTTTTTTTATTTTCTTGTACTCACTTGCTTCTGGATTCATTATTTCTTTATATGCTTTAACATCATTAGCATATTTAATAAGTTGCAATTTTTTAATCTATTAGATATTTGTTTTAAAACAATTTCTTCTAAAGTATTTTCTTTTATTTTAATCCATTCATTGCAAACATCTTTATGCCTATAATGTTCAGCACATATAAAATATCCCAGCTCATTTTTTATTCCAGTTATTTTACCATTTTTATCAATTCTAATTGGGTTGCTATTCTTATATACCATTTTTCTACCACAATTTTTACAATAAACTAAATCTCTTAATAAAAACACATACTCTTTTTGATTATCTTTTGTTGTTCCTTTTTTTTCATTTCTTGAACTTTATCAAAAATTCCAGGAGCAATTATAGGTTGATGAGTATTAGAAATATATTCATAATTGCCTTTTCTATTGGCAATTATTTTTTTTAATTTAAAATCACTATAGTATTTATTAATAACAAGTCTACCACAATATATTGATTATCTAATATTCTTGCAATCATCGACTTAGTCCAATATTTTGCCTGATGTTTTAAATTCAAATATTGAGATGGTGTTTCTATATTCCTTTTGTTAAGTCTATTAGCAATTTCAACTGGTCCTATACCATCTAAATATAAATTAAATATTTCTATTATATTAGAAGAAACTTTTTCATCAATGACTATTTTCCTTTTATCTAAACTATCTTTTTATAGCCATAAGCAACACTTGATTCAATAAACTTTCCTTGCTTTTTTCAAATTTGTTTTTTACTGCTTTGATTTTTTTTAGATATATCTTCCAAATAACTTTGATTAACAATTCCTCTTAAAGCAACTGCATCATCAATTTCATATCTTTCCCTGTATCTACATATTCTGTAACTGAAATAAACCTTACATCATTATCTGGGAAAAAAATATGTCTGTAAAGTACGAAGTTAAGTTTTTATCTCTTGTTAATCTACTCATATCTTTAACTATAAGCATATTTATTTTTTCCAAGTGTTATATCTCTAATCATTTTATCAAGTTCTGGTCTAGAGTTTAATATTCCAGAGTATCCGTTATCAACATATTCATTTACTATTTTGTAATTATGATCCTTTGCATACTTTGTAGTTATTTCTCGTTGCATATCAATACTATTGTTTTTTCAATATCTTCTTTTGATAATCTTAAATATATTGCTGCTTTATATTCTTTCATTATGCCATCTCCATAACAGCATATTTATAATTAATATAAATATTATCATCATTATCTACTTGAACATTATCAATAATATCTGCAATTTGTTCTTTAGACCACTTTTTAACATCTGATACTTTTTTTCACAACTCTTTTATATTCAGCTTCTGAAATGATAGTTTGATTATTTATTTTGTTATTTAGCTTTTTTATTTCTTCATTAAACCTATCTCTTTTTTCTATTTCTTGATTATACATAGAATTAAAATCATATTCTTGGATAATTCCGTTTTTTTGTAATCAGAATATAAAGATGTTATCATTTTATTAATTTTAGCTAATTTCTTTTGCTTTAAATCTAGTTCATTTTTTATTCCTTGTACATCTCTATTTTTATATGACTTTTCTAGTAATTTCGTAACATCCTCGCAATTTATTAGATTGTTTACTTTTTTATTTAGGTTTGCCACAACTATTTGTGTCACAGATTGTAATTCAATACCTTTATATTTACGTATACAATATCCTTTTTTTGTGTAAACTACTTGAGCAATATAATCTCATAAAAGAAATAGTTGTTCCATCTTTTCTGTATTTTACTTTTAATTGCATTGGTTCTCCACATTCTTTGCAATATATAATTCCGTTTAATATCCAAGTATGTGTATGAGATTTTGCCTTTTGATTCAACTTCATTTTTTTTGCACACTCTCAAATAATTCTTTTGATATTATCGCCTTGTGAGTATTTTCATACTTTTTCCATTCATTACGTGGTATTTGTTTTACCTTTTTTGATTTATAACTTAGATTTATTCCTTTACCATATACAGTATTTCCTAAATACATCTCATTCTTTAACATTTTTGAAATTGTAGAACGTTCCCAGCCATATTCTCCATTTTTATTTTTTGGAATCCGTTATAACTTGGGCAATATGCTTTATCATTTCGTAGCTTTTCTGCAATTTCACCCATTGAGCTTCCACTATTGTACATTTGAAATATCTTCTTTACTATTGGTGCTTCTTCTGGATTTATAATCAAATGGTTTTTGTTTTTTTCATCTTTCATATATCCATAAGGTGCTTTTGCTGCAACATATAAACCTTGCTCTTTTCTTGCCCATACACCACTCTTTACTTTACGAGATATATCTTTACTATACCAATCATTTATTAATGTTCTAAATTGTATCATATCATTATTAGAATTTTTTAAATATGTATCAACATTGTCTAATATTGCAATATATCTTATTTCTCTTTCTAAAAAATATAATTCAATATAATAATTAGCTTCAAAATTATTTCTACTTAATCTTGATAAGTCTTTAGTTATTACACAATTAACTTTCTTCTTTTCTATATCATCCAACATTCTTTGAAAATTTGGTCTATTTGTATTTAATCCTGTATACCCATCATCTATATAATAATCTACTAATTCAAACTTATCTCCAAGATTTTTTTTATTTTATCTTCTATAATATTTTTTTTTTGACTAATTATACTATCACTTACTTCTTTATCACCATCCTCTACAGATAGTCTTAAATAACCAGCAACTTTAAATTTATTGTTTTTCACAATTAATACGCCTCCACTTCGTATAATTGTTTATATTGAAAAACAATGCTACATGTATATATTATATCGCTCACAAATAGCATTGTCCATATATCTTAATCATTTTCCTGCAATTCTCTCATTGCATAATTGCAAATTAATTTCTTTAAACTTTCTTTGCTTAAACAGTTCTCTGAAATTCTTGTTATTACAGTATATTTTTTTTACTATCTACTTCATATATTTCCTTTTCTTCTAATTTTGAATTTTCCATCATCATAGCCTCCATATTAAAGAATATGTAGATAATTTTAAAAAATTCTATAATTATTCTATTTCACAGACATATTCGTTCTCATTTTCTTTATGTTCTTTGTCAATTACCATTTTTTCGTTTTTTAATACTTTTTGTGTATTCTGGATATCTAATTTGTACTGCTTCCCAAAAATAAGGAGCATACGAACAACAAAATATTTCACTAGGTGCATAACAACATGAAATTTTATCATTTTGCAAAATCTTCTTCACTGTCAAACATAATAGAATGATTCCATAAATTAAAAGCCATTCTAGTTACTTTCTCTGACGTTCCTGTCTGCCATCCTGCTTTAATTGCATCTAGATTAATTTCTCCTTTTTCTATATTAAAAATACTTGAAAAATGTTCTCTTGTTGTTTCACAGATGCTTAATGTATATACTAATGATAAATAATATACATCTGTCTTTCTTAGTGATTGTAATTTATCTAGTTTTGAATAGAAAAAGTTTTTTATGATCTTTATCTATAAAATTAATCATTTGCATTATCCCTTTCTAATAAAATATTCGCTATTCTTATAACATCTTTTTTCTTATATATCTTTTCTAATGGTTCCATAAACAAATTACAAAAAGTCTTTAATGTTTATATTGTCTTTATTTCCAGAGTTCAAATAATGTTCCAGTCCAATTACTGCATAAGCAATAACTTGTTTATAATTATATTGTTCTTCCATTTCTACACCTCAATTTTAATATATTTTGGCACATCATTACTTCTTCCAAGCTCTTCTTTAAATTCATATCTTCTTTTAGCTTCATTATATGAATATGCTGATGTATTCAATTTCTGTATGCCAGATTACTTAATCTCTTTCCTTTTGATAATTCTTGGCTAGCTTGATTGTGCATTCTTTTTAATATTAAATCTTCTGATCTATTTTTAAATTGTTTAATTTCTCTTGTTTTTTAATAATTTCTTTAGTTTTTTCATTGTGTCTTATCTTATTTTGTTTTTTCTTACTTCTTTTCTTTTTTATATCTATCATCTTTTTGTAAAACCTGTGTTACTGCACTTTTTGAAATATTTAATTTCTTTGCAATAGTAGCTGGATTTTCTCTATCTACAAAGTACAGTTTTGTTATCTCATCTTTTTTTGCTCATCCTTTGCATTTCTCCTTTACTTAACTTTTTTTGCTAACACTTTAAGGAATCGGCAAACCTAATGAGCTTTTTCGTTTCATCTCATTTTTTTCTTTTGTAATTTTAGAATTTTCTTTTTAAAACCTATAACACGTTTTTTTACAATAAGTTGTCTCTTCTTCTCTTTTAAATATAGTTTTAATTTTTTTTTAACATTGTTTTTCCTCCCTTCTCACCTATTAGGAACGAATTGAATAATAGTAAAAGGGACAAACTCTAAAATTTTTTATTTTTTTCTCTATTTTTTTGTTAATATTTTATATATTTTTTTCAATTATTTCTCCCTTTAAATCTTCATCTATTGGACCACCTGGATATAGTCTACTATATTTATTTATTAGGTTTTCATACTTATTTAGAATTCCAATAACATCATCATCAGTCAAATTATAATTATTAAACATTAAATTTTTCTCCTTTTTTCAAATTTTTTCTCATTTTCTCTAATGCTCTATTTCGTTTCTTAGTAACACCTGACTTAGTTATGAATAATATTTTGAGATTTCTTCATCTGATTTATTTTCAATATAATATAAAGAAAGCACTAACTTTTCATTATAAGTCAGCGTTCCTATATTTCTGACAAAATTTCATCACGAAAAATACATTCAAACTTTTCGGCTTGAAATTCTTGATCCATTTTTATTTCTAAATTTTCTTCCATTTTATCTTGTGAATATAAAATTTCTTCTTCAAGGCTTAATTCTTTAAAAAACATTTTTTATTTTTTCTAAAATAATCAACTCTTGTATTTTTTACAATTACCTTTAACATTGCCTCCTCTTTATTGCTTAATATATACAAAATACTCCCTCATTCTAGGAACTTATTATTTATATCAATAAGTTCAAAAGGAGTATTAATTGTTTTTAATATCCGTTATCATCTATTTTATCTTCACATTTTTTCGTCTCCCCTTATATCAAAAAATTTAAAAGTTTCTTACTTATTTGCTTTTGTATTTATTCAATCTGCTTTTGTAGCTCCTTTTAAACTTTAATATAAAGTTCCCGAGCTCATACTACTATGGTTTTAGGAGTATTTGTTAAAAACGGTGTAATGAGGTGTAAAAGGGTGTGTTTTTGCATTGAATTGTCGATATTTGTCGAATTTTTTTTCCTGTTTTTTACATTTATTTTATTGTGTTTACATAATTTTTTGTGATATACTATTGTTGTATTTTAATAATTACATTTGTTGGGGGTTGTTTAAATGGTTAAAATCCTTATTGCAGATACTGATATACAACGTAATTCAGCAAGCTGCCAATTTCTTGCAAATGAGAAAGGGTTTGAAATTGAAAGCACCAATGATGGCAGTTCTACGATAAAAAAATATTTGGAAATTGAGCCAAACATTTTTATTTTAGATTCAAATTTCACAGATATAAAAACTCTTGAAATAATTGATAGGCTATCTATTTCTCCTATCGAGAAAAGAAAAAAGAATACAATTTTAACTATAAGCGAGCCATACAAGCCATTCCTTATAGAAAATGTATCAAAAGTTTATCAGTTTCTTTATAGGCCCTTTGACAACGAAAAATTGCTTAACACAATCAACCAAATGAAATTAGAATTTAAGGTAACGGACTTAACAGAAGAAGAATTAAATATGTATCTATTGCCATTGGATTTCAATGTAAATTCAAATGGTTGCCATTATCTAAAGTCAGCAATATTTCAATATTACTACTATCAACATAAGTTTAATTCATTAGATGATTTGTTTTTAAATGTTGCTTTAGAATATGGTATTAGTCCTCGTGAAATACGAGATGGAATAAGGAGTTCTTTAATTCCTTTTAACAGATATAAAAACTATAATGCTTCCAAACCTATAATGAAGTTCTTTGATTTAACCAAAGATCCGATAACACCTAAATATTTTATATCAACATTTGTTACATATTTAAGATTAAAAAAAAATGAGAAATAAGTAAATTGTTTATACTAACAAATAAAACTTATTTCTCATTTTTTTTTTTTTATATTTGTATTCTTTATAATCTTTTATAATATCTTCTACTCTATTCTCATAAGGTTCTTGTATAAGGGCATTTAATTTATTTCCTATAACATTTATAGTTTTTTTGTAGTTCTTGTTCTGGAATGTCATTTTTATCATTAAAAATATTAAAAATTGGTGTTTCAATATTTTTATTTTCTTTTGTTTTTATTGCAATTTCTAGACCATTGATATCTGGCATATTATATCCAGCAAATACCATTTCTGGTTTCAAATCAATAATTTTGTTATACGCATCATTTCCATTAGTTGCAACACCTACTAAATCAACATATTCTAATCCTTTTATTAAATTGATAATATTTTCTCTAACACTTTCATCATTGTATGCAACTAAGGTTCTAATCTTTCCGTTTGAAAATATTTTATCAAAATCTATTATTTCTTCTTTCAAAGCATTTCCAAAATAATGATCTTTTCCATTTTGTGTTTGCAATATATCTCCATTAGGAATTATCACAATACTCTTTTCAAACTCACTTTGTTTTTTATATTCAACTTTTTTATGTTTTTAAATACTTTTAGATTTTTATACTATTTTCTAATATGCTTTCATCAACTTCAAATTCTTTCTCATTCTTCTCTGCTCTTTCTCTAATTGGCATAAATTTTAAAAATTTCCATTTTTCAATTTGATAGTTATCTAGAAATTCTCCTAATTCCTCTAATTTATCTACATTAAGTTTACTAACAACAGTATTTATTCCAACCTTGATGTTTTTGTTTTTGTTTTTTCTAATAAATTCTTTATTATTTCTAAATGATTATTTTCTTTTCCTAATGCTACATTTATATCATTTTCTATTGAATCTATAGACAAATTAATTTCATCCAAAGTATTTAAAATATCTTCTACATATTCGTTATCGTTCTTTGATAAGTAAATTCCGTTCGTTACTAATTTATTATATAATCCTTTTCTTTTGATTCTCTCATTAATTCATTTACTCTTGGATATAATACTGCTTCTCCTCCAGTCCAAGTAATATGGTTTATCCCACTAACAATTAAATGATTTAATACTCTTTCATTTTCTTCAAAAGGTAGATTTGGTATATTATTAAATCCAAAACAATATTTGCATCCTTGATTACATTTAGTTGTAATTTTCCAACAAACCTTTTTTCTTCATTATAAATCCTCTTTTCTTATATAATATCTCTTTTTTATACACTAATATTATACATTGTTTTTATAATGAAGACTATTTCTAAATTTTTAACATCATTTAATTTTTATTTAACATAAAATGGAAAATACCCTAGAAATAGGGTATTTATAATTTTATTATTTCAAATATTCTTTTATAAACTTCTTGTCTATTTTAGTAAGCTCTCCACTTAAATAAATTAAATTTAATTTTATATTTGGCAATTTTATTGGTAATTCAACTTCATATAGTTCCTTATTATTTAGTTCTTTTTTTACAGCCTCTTTTATAACGTATGCTATTCCCATATTTCTTTTTACTGCTTCAACTCTTATTTCTGTTGCATCACACATCATATCTGCATGTATAGAAATATTACTTTTTTCAGTATTTCTTTTAACTGTTGCGTAGCTTTTGTATTTTCTAGGTTTAAAATACAATTCAAATTTTCCAATTCTTTTTACATCAGAAATTTTTAGTGGTGCTTTTTGAAACAAATATATTATTTATTGTTAATAACTCTTTTACTTCTACATTACTGCTATTTATTTCTGTATCTGTTATTGCAAAATCAATTTTATGATTGTGTAATAGTTCCAACATTTTATTTGTATCTACTTCACATATTATTTCTACATTAAGTTTTGGAAAATCTTTTTTTTACTTTTTTCTACCTTTTCCATCAAAAAATAGCTTGTAAAATGAGATGGGCATCCTATTTTTATACATCCACATTCCATATCATTCTTATCTTTTGCCATTTTTCGGCAAAATCAAAACTAGATATTGATTTATTTACTATATCATAAAGTTCTTGTCCATCTACTGTTAATGTTACTCCTTTACTTTCTCTATTGAAAAGTTTTAAATTTAATTGTTCCTCAAGGTTTGATATTTGTGTACTAACATTTGGAACTGATAATCCTAGTTTTTCTGCTGCCTCTGAATAACTTTTGGACTGTGCAACTTTACAAAATATTCTATATAAATTCAAATTTATATTTGACATACAACCACGCTCCTATAAAATCTTTCTTAATTCTATTTCAGCTTTTTAATAAAATAATCATTACAATCAATTGGAATATCTAATTTTTCCAATTCACATTTTATTTTATCTATTGTATCTAATTGTTCATTTTCTTCAATCTCAATTAGCTTATCACCATTTAGTACATCTTTTTTATACATATTTGTAATTCGTTTTTCTATAAAGATAATCAATTTCCTTAATTTGCATAATTGCTTTATAATCAATTGCTTCTAAAAATTTTTTTCCGTCATTTGAATCTATAATTTTACAATCAACTTTACTTTGTTTTACTATATTTCCTTCTTGATCAATTTCCTTTTTTTTATATGTTAGTTTACTTTCCCTATATTTGTTTGGAATGTATCCTTCAACATTTCGTAAAATTATTGCTTTACTTAATATATCTCGTTCTGACATATTCTTTATATTAATTGTATTCGGTATATAATAAATATCGTCCAGTAAATATCTTTCTACAAATTGAAATCCTTTGCTTTCTAATATTTTGCATATTTCTTCTACAGTACATTTTAATTTGACTGTTATTTCATTACTCAACTTCATATATCTCCTTTACAGTATCACTCTTAAATTATAACATATTATGTAAATTTTGTAAAGTTTTAACCAGTCTATTTTTCTCCTTTATCCCTTAATATATTGCTTTTTATAAAACAAAAAAGATTAGCACTACGCTAACCTACTCTTCCTCTTTTAAAAGGCATCTAAATTTTTAATAAATAAAATACTAAGTGTAAGCAACAATTTGAATGAGCATGTTTTTACTTCATCATTTAGTGATTCAATTCTTCTTAAATAATCGTGGGACATATCCAATATTTCGGCTACTTCCATTAATGACATTCCACTTTCTTTTCTATACTTTTTATATTTTTGTATATAATAGGCATCTAATCTTTTGATAATAATGCCTTTAAATTTTCGTTATTCTCCATTTAAAACACCTCTTACCAAACTTATTTTTCCATAAATTAGATAAAAATATGTAACTTATTTGTCCCATTTAGTGTTTTTATGGTATAATACTGAATAGTAATAAAAAAGTGGCGATTTTTGACAAGTTTTGTCGATTGTATTGATTATTTGTAAAAAAGTATTACTATATACTTATAGCAATTACTTTTTTCGATGAATATCGACTCTTGGCTCTAGTTTATTTGCTTTTTGGATTGGCAATAAAAAGCAAATAAGGATCTACATCAAGTGCTTTTGCTATATTTTCAATAGTAGGAATTGATGGACTGTATTTTCCTTGTTCAATATCTGATATATAATGTGTACTTAAGCCAGACAACTCCCCTAATCTTTCTTGAGAATAGTTTTGCATAAATCTATAATATTTTACATTTTTGCGAAAAATATCTATTAACTTCATTATATATCACCACACTTTCTAATACCATTCTTTTAGTATGGTATAATTTTGTAGCAATATTCACAATGAAGTATATAGCCCAAACATTTTTCTATTATAATGAAATACTTTAAAAATCCCAGTATTTTTATTAAAATTTATAGAAAGGAATTCATGAAAAATGTTGTATTTTTTTTATTGGTCTTAGCATTGTATTTTTTGTTCTTATAATCATATTATTTTATAAGATAAATACCTATAATAATAAATTATCTAAACTAAATAACACTATTTCACAAAAAAAGAAAGTAAAATTTCTTTTTCTTAATAATGAAATTACAAGGCTAAAAAATTCGGCACGAATATTAGAAGAAAAAGAAATTTGAATCTTTAAAACTACATCCTTTTAAATTTTCTGAAATTCCAGAAAAATATAATGGAAAATTTGAAGGTAAAAAGCTTTAATTGGTAATTATGATAGTTTTTCTTCAAAACTAACTCGCACAATGTTAATGAATTTTGGAATTTCAGCAGATATTGTTACTACAGGTATTGATGTCTATGATAGAATAAAAAATGGTTGTAAATATGATATTATTTTTACAAACAATATTTATCTAAAAAAGTTATGGTGGTCCAGAATTATTGCAGAATTTAAGAGCTCTTAATAATTTTAACACTCCTGTAGTTATACATACAATTACTAAAAATGCTAGAAAACATTTTGTTGATGATTTAGGTTTTGATGATTATTTAGAAAAACCTATAAAATATTCTGAACTTGAAAAAGTTTTAGATAAGTTTTTAAAAAAATTAGTTCTTGTAAAAAAAGACTTGCTCTGTTTCAATCAGAGCAAGTTTTTTTTATAATATTAATAAATTCTTTTTACTTATAAAAATTTTTCTTGATAGCATTGTTTTATTATTTCATTCTTTTTCTTCCTCAGTTAATTCTCTCTTAAATTCTTTTTATTTTTAAATTTATTTTATCAACAACATTTTCCATTGTTTTATCTAATTTAGGAGTTGAATATATTTGTTGATCTAACACAATCCTCTTCTCTATCTTTTCTTCCCTATTCATAAAATAATAAACTGCTAAACTAATTCCTAATACTATACCTAATTCATTAATTTCTACTTTTTTCTTTTTTTTAGACTAATAGCAATTCTGTTTCTGTCATTTGTTTCACTTCCTAAAATTTGTTTTCTATTGCCTACAATTTTTTTCATATAGACTCTCGAAAATAAAAGGGGATGTGTGCTAATTGTTTAAACAAATTAGCACTATAATTATTGCTCCAATATTTTATCTGCCTCACTTTGTGTAAGATATTTATATTCTATCATTTTATTTATTACCTGTTTCTGTCTTTGTTTTGCAAGTTCTGGATTCTTGGTTAGAGAATATACTGATGGTGCATTAGGTATTCCTGCAAGCATAATTGCTTCATAATCTGTCATTTTTTTGGTTCTTTTCCAAAATATTTTCTACTTGCTTCTTTTTACTGTATAACACCCCTCTCCAAAATAGCTTGTATTCAAATATAATTCCAGTATTTCATCTTTATTATAGTTCTTTTCTATTTCAAAAGACATAAATACTTCAGCAATTTTTCTTGTTATTTTCTTTTCTTGTGTAAAATAGATATTTTTGATAATTGTTGTGTAATAGTACTTCCACCTTCTACAAAGCTCATTGCTTTTATATCATTTATAGTGGCTCTACCAATTGCTATTATATCTATTCCGTTATGTTTATAAAATCTATGATCTTCAACCGAAATTACTGCTTTTATATATATTTCTGGTACTTCTTCAATTTTAGTATAGTTTTTCTTTTTTTCTTTAATAGTTTCTACTTTTTTCTGTAAGAGGTATTTTAGAAATTGCATCCTTATACATGACTATCTAATTTTTGTCAAGTCTTTTTTATGGATTTATTATATTATTTTTTTGTATGGCAAACAAGCGAAACGATATGTTTTTTTAAAATTGTATCTTTTTCACTTTTTTATGATAAAATTAATTTATGAGTAGTTTTCTAAGAATTGTTTATTATTTTTGCACATAGAATATAACATTCTTAGAATTTTTTTGTAGAACAAGCAGTTAGGCTTTCGTAGTAGTGTTTGCCTTCTGCTTTTTTATTTTGGTAATAAATATATACTGGATGCTCTGGATAATTTGAAGCACCTAGTTTTACTACCATTTGACTACAATTAAATAATATATATCGTTCATATTTGTTTTCTCTTTTTGATATTGCTCCTTTCACATTTATACTTTTTCTCAGACTGCTTTATTGTTGGATCAAGTCCACAAAAAGCTATTAATTGTTTTGGACTATCAAACCTTGTTATGTCTCCTAATTCTCCAAGTATTTCTGCTGTTAGTGTATCTCCAATTCCATAAAATGAATTTATTATTTTGTAATATGGAAATTGTTTTGCTGTTTCTATCATTTTTTCTCTTAATTCATTTATGATATTGTTATTATTCTGTACTATTTTAGCCATATCTGAAAGATTCTCGACATCTTTATGCTCTTTATCAACTCCTGGATATGAGTTGACTGAAGCTATTTTTATTGTTGTAGCTAGCTTTTTATCCATTAGTCTTGTATAAATTATTATACAATGCATCAATTCGTTTTTCTTTCACTATTTCTGCGTGTGGAAATTCCTTAATAAAATTCAATGCTGTATCATCATAAATTCTTGTTGATTTAAAGATTTTCTCTAGCTCTGGAAAACATATATTTATTAATCTTTTATATCTATTTTTACAACTTACATTGTTTTGTAATAGATAAAAATATTGTCTTGTCATTGCTTTTAAATTAGCATATAAATCCTTTTTAGATAAATCGTGATATTCTACTTCATTTACAAAAAACAACTTTGCTAATCTATAACAATCCTTTTTATCCGTTTTAGTTTTTCTAATAGTATCATAATTGTTTTTAGTAGTTAAACTATTAATAACTAAGGTGTTAAATCCATTTTCTTTAAAATATCTTTCTACTGGTAAATGATATGTACCTGTTGATTCCATAAATACTGTTAGATTTTGTGGATTAATTTCTTTTATTTCTTCTTTTACTTTTTTCAAAATCCTCTAAATTATGATTTATTTCTTTCGTATCAATAAATATCTCTCCATCACTATTCATAAGCATTATCATACTTTTATTTTTTAGCAACATCTACACTTAATACTGTTTTCAAAATTATTCACCTACTTTCTTTTTTGAACTTAAGTCTTTTACCTCTACTATTATTTCATCATGCTTGTTATATAGAGTATATTGCCCTCACTATCTAAAACTAAATTAATAATAGGAATAAAAGTCGAACCGTCAAGTTGTTAGATTCAAAGACCTCTGTAATTTGATGTTCTAACTTAAATTCTTTGTAAATAATTTTACAACCAAAAAAAATTAGATGTAAACTCATTTATTTACATCTAACAGTATACATGTAATTTATTAATGAAAATTTCTATTTTTTTTCTTTGTAATAAAAAATGGGAATGCAATTAATACATTCCCACCTACAGAGGAATTGCTAACTATTCAGTTCTTAATACTTTGTTTTTGGATTAAACAATGTAATCATTCCCAGCGAGCATAGACATTTACAGGTGCTGTTGTTCCTTGTGCTACAAATCGTACCCTCCATGTGCCAGATGATGGAAGAAATACACTCCATTTAACTATTTCATTAACACCCATTGTCCAGTCTTTTTTGATTGGATATTACCGTTTGGCTTGTACAAGTACACAAATAATGCCCCTGATGTGCTGTCCGAAGTTGCATTAACTACAAAATTCTTATTAAACCCTATATAACTTTCTAATGTAGGATTTAAGTCAATGTAGCCATTACTTGGAACAATTCCACGAACAGGCGAATTGCTGAACGGAACAATTTTCTTATCTTCTGCAGCTAAGGTTATCTCTCCTGTGTCGCTTACATTGAGAATATACTCGGAAACTTCCGTGTATTCTTCATTAGCTAAATCTGTTGATAGGTTTTCTTGCGCAAAAGCTGTACATGTGGTCGTTGCTACCATAATTAGCATAAGTAAAAAACTTATACTCCGTTTAAAAAGGTTAATTGCCATATTCATACCTCCATTTAGCTGTTAGCAATCCTCTGTATAATACAATATTTACTGGAAATATTGTATTATATATATTACTTTGTTTTCCTAATTTTGTCAATAGATTTTATAGTGTTATGTGATTTTAGATTTAATAATTACTACTAACAATAAAGTAAATTTGTCACCATTTAGCACTTATTTGAGTTTTAACTTAAAATATCGTAATTTCCTATTATATAAAAAAAGAACATTACAAAATTGTAATGTCCTTTTTAACTATATATTTTTAGCTAAGGCTTCTAATAATGTCTATCATCTCTTTGTGTTATTCTTACACCTGTAGGAGTGTTCCAAACTAAACCAAAGTGAATTCCAACAATATAATTGTCTGATGTACGAGCGATAGGACCACCACTAAATC
>VOFC01006105.1_pt1 | contig 52126 bp, 86 predicted proteins | sample 5384161 | NCBI WGS metagenome assembly VOFC01 (sample SAMN12384722, study PRJNA508395) | human gut metagenome | isolation source: healthy gut B | host: Homo sapiens | reverse complement strand
AAATCACTTTCATTGATCGCCATATTCTAGCTTTCAAGAATTCAAAGAAAAAGAACGTTGCCCCACAAAGCTTTAAGCTTTATGGACAACTTGTCTTGTCCGTTTGGTGCTTCGTGTTTCTTCTACGTTGTTTAATTTACAAGGTGCACGCCGCTCTCACGGGTGAATTGTATTTTACTACAACTCGAAGCCTTTGTCAAGAAGTTTTTTTCTTCTTTTCTTCCGGCTTTTTCGCCCCTGTCTTGCGACAGCTTTGATAGAATACCACGCCCATCCAGGAATGTCAACCCCTTTTTTTCGCTTTTTTCCAACTTTTTTTCTTCCCCCGTTCCCAGCAGGGTCAGCACCAGGAGGCCCACCACCGCCAGGTTCCCAAATGACACCCAGGTCCCTGCCAGGGGATGGTCCCCCAGCGCGGCGGGCAGCCCCAGGAGAAACACCGCCCCGGTAAGCGGCCAGGACTTCCCCTTCCCCACCGGGCGGTCCAGCAGCCAGGCCAGCGGCCGCCCCAGGCACAGCAGCAGCAGCCCCAGCAGGGCCACATCCCCAGCACCCACAGGGCGGAGACCAGCTCCTCCAGCCGCTGGAAAGCCCCTCAAACCCCAGGCCGGAGACCATTTGCAGGAAGGGCCGGTCCACCTGGACCGCCAGGGCGCCGCCCAGCTGACCCAGAACCAGGAGCACCGCCCCCCGCCAGCAGGGCAAACAGCAGGGCCAGCCGGCGGGCATCCCATCCGCGCCCCCCGGCCTCCGGCCGCACATCCCCCCAGGAGGAAGAGGGCATACCCCCGACCGCCATGGTCCCCCGCGGTGGACAGGGCCCCTGCCGGCACCTGGGCCAGCTCCTCCCGGGTCCAGAGCAAGGTGAGGGACCAGTCCAGCCGGAAGATCCCAAAGAGGAGGATGAGCACGAACCCCGCCCCCACCGCCAGGAGAAAGACCTCGCAGGCCCGGGCAAAGGCGGGCAGCCCCCCGGCGGCCATCCACCCCGCCAGCAGCAGGACGGCGGCGGTGAGGAGGACGGGGGCCGCCCGCAGGGAGTCGGACAGCCGGTCGCCGATGCGCTCGGCATGGGCCGCGCCAGGTAGAGCCCCCACAGCAGGAAGACCCCCGCCAGCACCCGGGCCGTCCGGCGGCCCCAGCGGCGGGTCACCTGCCCCCCAGTCCCGCCGGCCTGGGGGCGCGGCGGGACACCAGCAGCCCCAAGGCCACCACCCCCACCCCGGCCAGGAGGGGGCACAGCCAGGCCGCCGCCCCCACCTGGGCCAGGCGGCCTGGGAGCAGCTCCGTGCCCAGGGGCAGGAGGGCCAGCAAAGCAGGACCGCGGACAGTTGGCTCCAGGCAATGGTTCGGTTTTTCATGGCGTTCTCCTCCTCGGCCCCGCGCGGCGGCCGCCGGGCTTGTTCCGGCCTCACCGGCCCTGGTCCACGTGAACGGTCACCGTGCAGGTGGCCGGCAGGGTGGGAAAGGCCCCCTGCCACTGCCCGTTGAGGGCATCCCACCGGAAGGGTTGGACAGGCCCGCCCGGCCCAGCAGGCCGGCGGCGTCCGCCCCGGCGGCTTGGAGCTGGTCCAGAGCCTGCGGCATGGCCTGGGCGGTCTCCCGCTCCAGGGGGGGCGGGGTCGGTGGCCTCCCCCGTCCAGCCCCCGGTGAGGACCCCCCCCAGCCGGCACCGGAGGTCCAGGCCCACCACCCGGCTGCCCTCCCACACCGGATGCACCTGGCGCCGGTGCTCTGGAGGGTGAGGGCCTCCTCCCCCAGGGAGCCGGTCCAGTGGATCTTCTCCCCCGGACAGGAGGGCGGCCCCCCAGGGCCGCCGGGCCGGTGAGCCACCGGGTGATGGCCCCGTCCTGGTAGAGGGCAAAGCCGGCAAAGGCCAGCCCCGCCTCCCCCACCGACAGGGCGGGGATCAGCGGCAGCTCCCCCCTTGGCCAGGGCCGCGGCGGCCTGCCGGAGGGTGAGGGGGCGAAGGTCTGCCGGTCCTTCCCCTGGGACTGGATCACCGTCATCCGCTGGGCGGTGTCCCCCCCCCCGGAAAAGCTCTCCGCCAGGGTGTCCGCCTGGACCACCCACAGCTGGGTCTCCGTGCTCTGCTGGGGCTCCTGAAAGGCGTAGCTCAGCAGGGCCGGCAGGGTGGCGGCCGCGGTCTGGGTGAGGAGGAGGTGCTCCACATGGGCGCAGCTCACCACCCGCTCCCCCTGGTTGGTGAGAGCCTCCACCGCGGCGGCGGGGTGTCCCCCCGGCTGTCGGCCCGGAAGGGGGGCCTCCCGCCCCCGGCCCTCGGCGGCGGCCAGAAGGCGGATGCCCTCCCCCGCCGGCTCCACCCCCAGGACGCTCACCACGGCGGTGGCGCCGCTCTCCCGGCTCTGGGGGGCGCCGGCGCAGCCGGTCAGGCAGGTGGTCAGCAGGAGCAGAACTAGAAACACCAAGGCAACCATCCGTCTCATCCCTGCCTCCTTTGGTTCTGGGTGCCCAGGGCCCGCTCCCGGAACTTCACCCAGTGGGTGGGCCAGCGGATCACCCTGTGGCCCTGGGCCCGCTCGTCCCCCGAGGCGGCGAAGGGGGTGAGGTAGGGCACCCTGAAGCTCTCCAGCTGGGCCAGGCGGTATACCAGCACCGCCGCCAGGGCCATCACCCCGAAAAGGCCTCCCAGGCTGGCGGCGATGGCCAGCCCAAACCGCCAGATCCGCAGGGCGGCAGCAAACTCCCTGGCTGGGCACGGTGTACCCGGCAATGCCGGCGATGGCCACCACGATGAGGACCACCGGGAGACGATGGAGGCCTCCACCGCCGCCGAGCCCACCACCAGCCCCCTAGGATGGAGGCCGTCTGGCCGATGGCCCCCGGCGAGCCGGAGGCCGGCCTCCTGGACCGCCTCAAAGGCCAGGAGCATGATGAGCACCTCAAAGATGGTGGAGAAGGGCACGTCGGTCTTGGCCTCGGAGATGGACCAGGCCAGCCGGGCGGGGATCATCTCCGGGTGAAAGTTCACCGCCGCCACATACCAGGCGGGGAGGAAGAGGGACAGCGGCATGCACAGATACCACAAAGCACCGACAGGAAGGAGGCCGCCACCCAGTTCTGGGCCCGGTCCTGGCCGGTTTTGAAAAACTGGCCCACGGTGCCCGGCAGCAGGTAGCCCAGGGGATGCCGTCCACAATGACCCCCCACCCGGCCCTCCACCAGGCCGGCGCAGAAGCGGTCGGGCCGCTGGGTGTAGGCGATCATGGGGAAGGCGGTGTCCACCTCGTCCACGATGAGCTCCTCCAGGGAGGAAGTTTGGAGGAGCTCGTCGGTGTCGACGGCGGCCAGGCGGCGCTTGGTCTCCGCCACCAGGTCGGGGGTTGGTGATGCCTTCTATATATAGGATGTCCACCGGGGTCACGGTCTGGCGGCCGGCGATGACCTCGGCGATCTTCAGCTCCGGGGCCCGCGGCCGCCGACGGACCAGGGAGGTGTTGGTGCGCAGGGACTCCACGAAGGAGTCCCTGGCCCCTTTGAGGAGGGAGGCTCGTTCTCCGGGGGCTCAGGGCCCGCTTCTCCTCGGTGGCGGCAAAGTAGGAGATCATCCTCCCCTCCCCGGGGAAGGCAAAGACCACGCTGCCGTTGATCAGGGCGAACACCGCCTGGTCCAGGGTGGTGCACACCTGAACCAGCTGGGTGTAGACGATGCCCTCCGTCATCATCCGGAAGGCCGCCTGGGGGTGGCCTCCCGGAGCAGGGGCTGGTGGCCAGGGGGCGGAGAATGTAGTCGTTCATCCGCTCGTTGCGCACCTGGCCGTTGAGGAAAAAGACGGTGGTCCTCTTGGCCGGGTCCCCGCCGATGAGGACGGGGCGCTCGCCAAAGTCCGCGCTGTCCCGGAAAATCCAGCGGATCCGGTCGGCGGTGAGGTCCCCCTCAAACCGGGGTTCCGGGCGGGGGTGGGGGCACGTCCTCCCCTGGGTCCGATCCATGGCATGGTTTCGCCCTCCTTTTCCATGGGGTTCTCCCCTAGTATGGGCGGCGGCGGGGCGGGTTATGCGGGGCAGTTTTTCCACCGGCAGGGGCGGTTTCGGGGGAGAACAGGGCCCTTCCTTGCCTTTTCCGGATTTTTATGGTAAAATACCCCAAACTCCTGTCCCGTACCTTCGCCCCTTCGGGGGCTCGGCTTAAAGAAAGGACATTGCTATGAAAACCCTGAAACGAAAAATTTTATCCCTTTTCCTGGCCCTGAGCCTGGCCCTGTCCCTCTCCGCCCCCTGCCCTGGCCGCCACCCCCTGAGGAGGCCCAGGACGACGTGGAGTGCTGTGGCAACCTGGGCCTCTTCCTGGGCTCCGGCACCAATGCCGACGGCACCCCCCAACTTCGCCCTGGACCGGGCCCCCACCCGGGCCGAGGCCGTCACCATCCTGGTCCGCCTCTTGGGGGCCGAGGACGAGGCCCTGGCCGGCACCTGGAACACCCCCTTCACCGATGTGCCTACCTGGGCCCAGCCCTATGTGGGGTACGCCTACAATAAGGGGTACACCAACGGCGTGAGCTCCACCACCTTCGGCTCCTCCAACGCCGTCTCCACCGCCCAGTTCCTCACCTTCCTCCTCCGGTCCCTGGGGTACCAGGACGGGGTGGACTTCACCTGGGAGTCCCCCTGGGCCCTCACCGACCAGCTGGGGGTCACCGATGGGGAGTACAACGCCAGCACCACCACCTTCCTCCGGGCGGATGCGGTCACCGTCTCCGCCAGCGCCCTGTACGCCCCGGTGAAGAATTCGGACAAGACCCTCCTGCAGACCCTGCTGGACAGGCGGGGCCATCACCGGCACACCGTGGTGATCTGGGACTACACCCCCATCCTCTTTGACGAGGATGTGGCCTCCTTCCTCTTCTATCCGGTGGCCGGCAGCCCTGCCAGCTTCACCTCCTTCCGCATCGACCAGCTGACGGTGAACGGCCTGACCGGCGAAACCCTCCAGGTCACCACCCCTGAGGAGGTCAACGCCTACATGGCCGCCATGGGCTATGACCAAGGCGGGTTTGGCTACATCGAGCTCACCTACGACGAGGCCGCCGCCCTGGTCAACCGAATACTACACCGACGAGGCGGGCAAACACCTATCCCCTGCTGGCCTTCACCTTCACCTACACCGGGACCCAGGCCGACGGCACCGTGGTGACGGGGAGCTTCACCGACTACTACTACATCGACGAATGATCTGCGTTTTTTCCCCACGACAAAAAGCTGCCGCATCCCTGCGGCGCTTTTTTTCCTATCTTTGACGGATTTTCCCCCCCAATCGTATTCCTAGTAGAAAGGCCCGGCGCAGGGCGCCGGAAAGGAAGTGAGCCCATGTCCCCCTACCCTGGACCGCCAGGGAGGCAGAGCGCCTGGCAGAGACCTACGCCGACCTCATCCTCCGCCTGGCCTACACCTACCTCAACCACACCCAGGACGCCCAGGACATCTGCCAGACGGTCTTCCTCAAGCTTCTGGAAAAGGGCCCCGGCCTTCGCCTCCCCGCCCATGAGAAGGCCTGGATCATCCGCACCACCGCCAACGCCTGCAAGGACCTGCTGAAAAGCCATTGGCACAAGACCACCGTCACCCTGGACGCGGCCGCCGCCGTCCCCGCCCCCCCAGCCGGAGGCCGGGGAGCCTGCTGGAGGCCGTGGGCCGCCTGCCGCCCCCTACCGGGTGGTGATCTACCTCTACTACTACGAGGGGCTACTCCGCCAAGGAGATCGCCCGCCTGCTGAGCGCCAACCCCGCCATCTCCTCCAGGCGCGCCGGGGCGGGCCCAGCTGAAAACCCTACTGGAACAGGAGGGATACCGATGAAAACCTACCGCGAAACCTTAGACGCCCTCCGCTTTACCCCCAGCAAAAGGCGGCCATCGCCGAGGACCTCCTGGCCGCCGCCCAGGCCGGCCAGGTCCGCGCCCCCGGCGGAAGTGGGGGCGGTGGCGCCTGCCGCCATTCTGGCCGCCGCCCTGTGCGCCGCCTGCGCCTCGGGGGCCCTGCAGGAGGCCCTGTCCGTCCTGGCCAGCCAGTTCGGCAGCGACCCGAAACAGCAGGAGGTCATCGGGGACCTCACCCGCCCCTCCGCCGCCAGCGCCACCGACAACGGGGTCACCATCTCCGTGGATGCGGTGATGGGGGACGGCAACAGCCTGGTGGTCCTCTACCGCATGGAGCGGGCCGACGGCCAGCCCGTGCTGCCCCAGACCGAGGAGACCAAGAACGTGTCGGATGGGAACAATACGCTGATGTTTGAGGAGGACGGCTTCACCCAGTACTTTGCCCGGGGAGGATGTGGCCATCCCCGATCACTTCACCCCTTTACAGCAACCTGGAATTCCTGGATTTCGAGGTCACCGACCCAGTCCTCTATTTTTATCACCAGCTCACCCTCTCCCACGACATGACCTTCCCGCAACCCATAGAAATCACGTTGAAAGACCTGTCCTCCCATGAAGTCTACCACACCGGGAACATCTCCGTAGACCGGCAGATCCCCTGATCGACGGCGCCTGGACCCTCTCGATCTCCCTGGACAAAAAACCGCACTGGCGTCCAGTTGGCCCAGGGGCAGACCTTCCATGCCGAGAGCATCCACGGATACCCCCTTTACTGGCACCCTCCAGAGCGCCTATCTCTCCCCCCTGTCCCTCTCCTTGGTCTACGACTTCACCATCGACCCCTCGGTTCGGGAAGAGATCGCCCAGACCTATGATCCCGACTCGGGGCTGCCTTTGGAAGCCTGGATCGGCCAGGAGATGCACTTGCTAGAGGCCTCCTTCTCCCCCTACCTCACCTGCACCGACGATACCCAGATCCCCGTCCCTCTCTATTTCGAAAATGCAGATATCTTCACCGACGGCAACCAGTGCCGCGTAACGGTGCTCTTCGACGAAGTCCTCCCCCTGGACACCGTGGCCAGCATCACCATCGGGGACCTGACCATCCCCCTCCCCGACGCCTGAGCCCTGAAACCCATACGCGCCCCCAAGGCCGCCTTTGGCCTTGGGGCGCGTCGTCTTACCGGCCCTCTTGGCTCCGCCGGAGGGCAAAGTCCCGAAGTCCCGGGCCGCCGGGGCCAGGAACAACCCGTCGCAGGTGGTCAGAAACACCTCCCACCGATAGTCGGGGGGCGGTGATCTTCAGCACCGCCACCTCCAGCTTGTGGAGCAGTTCCATCTGGGGCACCACCGCAATGCCGAACCCCTGGGCCACCAGGCCGGCGATCACCTGGTCCTCCTCGGTCTCATAGGCGATGCGGGGGCGCCCCCGCCGCGGCGAACAGCCCGTCCACCACCCGGCGCAGGCCGGCCTCCCGGGTGAAGTAGACCATGGGATAGGGCAGCGCCTGGGCCAGGTCCACCGCCCCCGGCCCGCCAGGGGATGGTCCTTGGGGGTGATGAGCACCAGCTCCTGGCGGACCACCGGCACCGCCGTCAGCGGCAGGGCCGGGTCGGGCTGGGAGCAGAAGACCAGGTCGCACTGCCGGTGGAGCAGGCTCTCCACCAGCCCCTGGGTCCGGTCGGTGTGGAAGGTGAAGGAGAGGTTCCGCGCCGGGTGGGCCGCCAGGAACTCCGCCGCCAGCTGGGGGATGTACCGGCTGCCCAACCGCCGCAGAAAGCCCAGGCGGATGAGCCCCCCCCCCGGGCGCCGCGGCGGAGGGTCCACCACCCCCTCCTCCAGGGTGCCCAGGGTCTGGTGCACCGTGGTGAGGAAGGTCTCCCCCAAAGGGGGTCAGGGTGGTGTTCCGGCCGGTCTTTTCAAACAGCGGCACCCCCCAGCTCCCCCCCCAGCCGCCGGATGGCGTGGCTGAGGCTGGGCTGGGAGATGCACAGCCGCTGGGCCGCCCGGGTGTAGTGCTTCACCTGGGCCAGGCAGGCAAAGTAGCGCAGATGGTCTAAATTCAACGGTCTCGCCCCTTTCGTTGGACTATGTGTTCAGGATACCGCAAAGGATAGAAAAAATCTATCCTTTTATGAAAAGGATTCATTTGTTTTTCCTTCCGTTGGTGCTATGGTAGGAGGGCACGAAAGGAGACGGTATCCCATGGCACTTCCGCAACCATCCCAACCCGCCCACACCCTTCCCGGGGAGCTGGCCCTGGGGCTGGCCCTGGGGCTTGCCCTGGTCATCAACTCCCTGGGGTGGTGCTGATGCTTTTTGGTCCGGCGGGGGAATCTCCGCCATTTCCAGCCTGCCTTACGCCCTGTCCCTGGCCCTGCCGGCCCTCTCCCTGGGGACGTGGACCTACCTCTTCCAGGGGGCGCTGGTGGCCGGGCTCATGGTGCTGCGCCGGCGGTTTGTCCCCGCCTATCTGTTCAGCTTCGTGGTGGGGTTCCTGTTCGGCAAGCCGCTATCGGGTTTGACGCCAGCCGCCTGGCGGGCACCGTGGTGCTCACCCTGCCGCCTGGGCCAGGTGGGAGGGCCTGGGATCGGCACTGTGGTCGCCCTCACCATGGGCAAGGTCATCGGCTGATGGGGGTGGCGCGGCACCTCCGGTTCCGCCCCCCGCGTCCCCCACCGCCGGCTTCGCCAGGCGTGAACCCCCAAGTATTGCTCCCCGGCCCCTGGGCCGGGGGTTTTGCCGCCGGCCCGGCCACTTTACCCCCATTTCACCCAAACCGGGTGGCATTTTTCACCCCCGCCGGGTATGCTGGAAGTAGAGCCTTTGAAAGGAGCCGATGCCCATGTCCCACCCTCTGCCTGCCCGCCGGCGGCTGGCGCCGCTGGCGGCCGTCCTGGCTGCCCTGGCCCCTGGCGGCGGGGTTTGCCTGGCGGAGCACCCCCGTCCCCGTCCAGAACACCGCCTACGCCTTCGCCTGCCCCGGTCCGTCTCGGTCCAAACCCAGGGGGACCGCAAAGCACCTTCTGGGTGGAAGGAACCCAGGTGGGGGGCATCGACTGCTACCCTGCCCTCCCCCTGGGAGACCCTGACCCAGGGCCTCTGGACCGTCCCCCCCCACCGGCACCCTGGCCGCCTCGGACCCTCTCTTCTCCGCCTACCTGCTGGAGTGCGGCGCCCTGGGCCAGCCGGTGACCTTGCAGGAGGCCGGGGGCCGGACCCACACCTCTACTTCCCCCCCGGGGCGTGCTATGACCTGTGGCTGGACCCCAGCAGCCCGGCCCCGGCAGATCTATCTGCCATCCGGGCCTCCTTCACCCTCCTCTGAGGGCAATTTCCACAGACGCGCTGGCTTTGGGCCGCTCGTCTTGCTCCCCGCCTCTGCGGCGGGGGGATCCTGTTTTGGGACAAACTTTTCCCCCATGGCGCACAATTTCCCCGGTCCAATCGTATTGTCAGTAGAAAGCGCTTTCCAGACCACACGAAAGGAAGTGATCCCATGAAGCCCGCCCTGGAGGAACAGGAGGCCCAGCGCCTGGTGGAGACCTATTCCGACCTCATCCTCCGCCTGAGCTACACCTACCTCAACCACACCCAGGACGCCCAGGACATCTGCCAGACGGTGTTCCTCAAGCTTTGGGAGAAGGCCCCCGCCTTCGTCTCCCCGGACCACGAACGGGCCTGGATCATCCGCACCACCGCCAACACCTGTAAAGACCTGCTGAAAAGCCACTGGCGGAAGACCACCGCCCCCTGGGCGGCGGCCGCCGCCGTTCCCGCCCCCCAGCCGGAGGAGGGGAGCCTGTTGGCGGCGGTGAACCTCCTGCCGCCCCAGTACCGGGCGGTGATCTACCTCCACTACTACGAGGGGGTACGCCGCCAAGGAGATCGCAGCTCTCCTGGGCAAGACCCCCGCCGCGGTGGCCTCCCTCCTGCACCGGGGGGCGGCTGCGGCTGAAAACTCTGTTGGAAAGCGAGGGATTCGCAGGATGAAAGACTATCGAACTTCTATGGACCACCTGTCCTTTTCCCCAGACCAAAAGCAGGCCATGACGGCCCGCCTGGCGGCGGCCACCCGGCAGAAAGCCGCCCTGCCCAAAGCCCGCCGGACCCGGCGGATCCTGGCCGTGGCGGTGGCCGCCGCCCTGGTCCTCTCCCTGGGCACCGCCGGGGCCACCGGGCGCGCGGCCCGCCGGGGAATTCTTCGCCCACCTGTTGGGGGCTCCTCTGCCCAGCAAGCCGCCGCCGACCGGATGAGTTCCGCCGTGGGGGTGAGCGCCACCGCCGACGGCTATACCATCACCGTGGACGGTGATGGGGACGAGGCCAACTGCCTCATCCGCTACACCCTCTCCTCCCAGGACGGCACCCCCCTCACCCTCCCCGGGTGGGTGGACGGGGAGACCTACCTGGGGTACTCCTTCCAGGACGCCCACGGCAGCCCAGGAATTCTACGACGAGGACCCCGAGGACGGGACCATCCAGTTTGTGGAGTGGATCTCCCTCCACGAGGAACACCCCCAGGAGACCGTCACCCGCACCTTCCAGAACCTCTATTTTGGCGATGACGGGAAGGACGAGGGCAACGTCATCGCCCAGGGCCCTGGGAACTCACCTTCCCCTGACCTACGAGAACACCTCCCTCACCCTGGACGCCGGGCAGATGCTCCAGCTGAAGGAGCACGGCATCGTCCTGGACGAGGTCACCCTCTCCCCCTGTCGGTGACGGTGAAGAGCTCCTTCCCCACCGTGGTGGACTGGGAGGAGGACGTCCCATCCGACCCCTTCGCCGACTACGAGGACATGCCCGACGGCATGGCGGCCATGAACGTCCCCATCACCGTCACCCCTAAAGACGGCACCACGGCAGAGACCGTGGGCAACAGCGCCTCCATCGGGGACCGGGACGGGAAAACCGTGTGCAGGAACAACGTCCGTTTCCGGGAGATTATCCCTCTGGAGGACATCGCCAGCATTACGGTGGGGACGGTGACCCTTCCGTTGGCCGGCGGGTGATCGGCAGGGGGTCCCGTTTGGACCGCCGCAGGGTAGGCCCTGCCACGTGGATCCCCGCCCGGTCCCGGGCGGGGGGATCCAGGCTTTCTCTAGAGAAGCCCGGACGCAAGAGTCGCGGGGGGATGCCCCCGCCCCCCCTTTTAGGGGCCCGCTCGTTCCCACTCGCTCGTTTTGGCGTTAGAGGCGCAACGGAACGGAGGTGGGGCTAGTACGGTGCCCATGTACGTGCCCTGATTTGGGACGCTTTTTCGGGTAGGGCTCCACAACCCAGAGGCTTCCCCTTGGGGGTGGGAAGGCCCCTCCCGTCTGCGAACCCACCCTTCTCAGCCCGCCCAGCCGGTGGGCGGGCCGTTACGGGCGTAGGGATGCGGGGCCGCAGGCCAGTCTCAGAACATAGAAAAACCTCCCTCTGATCACAGACCAGAGAGATCCAGGGCGGAGAGAACCTCTCTCCGCCCTGGTGTTCTTTCCTCCGGCTTTCTTCCAAAGAAAGCCGGGCTCCCCTGCCGGAGTCGGCGGGGCCCCCGGGCCAGCCGCCCCAAGGTGGCTTCCGCGCCACCCAACCGAAGGGTACGCAGTACCACACCGCCCCCCGCTGGGGGAGCCGCCCCCTCACGTCAGCGGCTCCGGCTCCCCCAGAATGGTGGCCTCACCGGGTGCCCACCGTCTCCCGGGCGCCCTGGGCCGCCTCGGCCGGGGGCTTCTTCCGTCCCTTGGGGCGGAGGAGCTTGGCGGCCTCGCACACCACCAGGGGGGTCAGGGCCAGGGCCAGGACCATCCCCCACTGCTCCAGGGCCAGGGGGACCACCGAGAAGGCCCCCTGGAGGGGCCGGGGGCCAGCAGAGACACCGCCGCCTGGAGGGCCGCCCCGGCCAGAAAGGCCTTGTTCATGGCCTTGTTGGACAGAACCCCCAGCCGGAACAGGGGGTGGTCTCGCTGCGCACGTCAAAGGCGTGGAAGAGCTGGCTGAAGGTGAGGGTGGCAAAGGCCATGGTGTTGGCCACGGCAAAGGTCCCGGTAGGTGGAACCCCAGGCCGTAGGCCAGCAGGGTGATCCCCCACCAGGGCCCCCTGCCAGGCCAGCCGGCGGGAGAAGGCCCGGGAGAACAAGGGCTCCTCCTTCCCCCCCGGGGGCTGGGTCATGGCGGTTTTCTCCACCGGCTCCACGCCCAGGGCCAGAGCGGGCAGGGAGTCGGTCACCAGATTGAGCCACAGCAGCTGCACCGGCACCAGGGGCATCTGCCCTAAGTCCAAGAGGGTGGCCACGAAAATGGTGAAGATCTCCCCGATGTTGCAGGAGAGGAGATAGTGGATGGCCTTGCGGATGTTGGAGTATATCCCCCCCCCTCCTCGATGGCCTGAACTATCGTGGCGAAATTGTCGTCGGTCAGGGTCATGTCCGCCGCGCCCTTGGCCACGTCGGTGCCCGAGATGCCCATGGCGCAGCCGATGTCCGCCGCCTTGAGGGCCGGGGCGTCGTTGACGCCGTCCCCCGTCATGGCCACCACCCGCCCCTTTTTCTGCCAGGCCCGGACGATGCGCATCTTGTGCTCCGGCGACACCCGGGCAAAGACAGCGAATTTTTCAATGTCCTCCTCCAGCATCTCCTGGGGCATGAAGTCCAGCTCCGGGCCGGTGAGGGCCAGGTCCCCTGGGCGGCAGATGTCCAGCTCCCGTGCCACCGCCATGGCCGTGGCACGGTGGTCCCCGGTGATCATCACCGGGCGGATGCCCGCCTGGTGGCACCGCTCCACCGCCCCCTACCTCCCGCCGGGGCGGGTCGGCCATGCCGAACAGCCCCAGGAAGGTAAGGTCCCGCCCACCGTCCCGCTCTGCCAGCTTTGGACTGGGCTGCAGGGACAGCTCCCGCCGGGCCACCCCGATGACCCGCAGGGCCCGGCGGGCCATGTCCTCCCCATTGGCGGCGAGGATCTGTCTCCGGTCCGCCGGCGACAGTGGGCCTCTTGGGCCGGACACGCACCGCTCCAGCAGCACGTCCGGTGCCCCCTTCACCAGCACCAGGCGGCCGCCTCCCTCCTTTTCGTGGACGGTGGTCATCAGCTTGCGCCCGGAGTCGAAGGGGATCTCCCCGGTGCGGGGCAGGCTCTCCAGGACAGCTGGTTCCGGTCCAGCCCCTCCCGGGCGGCGGCCACCACCATGCGGTCCTCGGTGGGGTCCCCCGCGGATACCGGGGCCCCCGCCTTCCACTCCAGCCGGGCGTCGCCGCACAGGGCCCCCAGCCAGCAGGGCGTCCCGCCGGTGCCCCCCCCGCCGGGACCCACAGCTCCCGCACCGTCATCCGGTTTTGGGTCAGTGTCCCTGTCTTGTCCGAGCAGATGACCCCGGCGCAGCCCAGGGTCTCTACCGCGGGCAGCCTTTACGATGGCCCCCGCCGGCCGGCCAGCCGCTGCACCCCCAGGGCCAGCACGATGGTGACGATGGCGGGCAGGCCCTCCGGGATGGCGGCCACCGCCAGGGCCACGGCGGTGAGGAACATGTCCAGAATGTCCCGGTGCTGGAGCATGCCCACCCCGAACATCACCGCGCACACCCCCACGCACACCAGGGAGAGCACCCGGGAGATCTCCCCTTCATCTTCCGCTGGAGGGGGTTCTTCCGCTCGGCCAGGGGGTGTCCGGGGCAGGCCGTCCCCCGCCCGCTTGTGGACGGGGAGGGACTCCCCGGTCATGGCCGACTCGTCGGTCTGCGGCCCCCTGCGGCCCACAGGATCCGCCCGTCGGCGGGGGACATAGTCCCCGCCTCCAGCAGGAGGATGTCCCCGGGGACCAGGTGGGTGCTCTCCAGCCGGCGCTCCACCCCCTCCCGGAGGACCCGGGCCCGGGGAGCGGCCAGCTTCTCCAAGGCCTCCAGGGCCTTCCGGGCGTTGTCCTCCTGGGACACGGAGATCACCGTGTTGAACACCACGATGAGCAGGATGATGGCCGTGTCCAGCCAGTCCTGCCCGCCCCCGGCGAAGAAGGAGAGGGCCGCCGCCGCCAGCAAAGCACCAGGATCATGGGGTCCCGGAGCTGGGCCAGCACCTGGCGGAAGAGCCCCGGGGGGCTTGGCCTTTTCCAGCTTGTTCTCCCCGTACCCGGCCAGCCGCCGGGCCCCTCGCCCTGGGTGAGGCCCTGGTCGGGGTCGGTGTCCAGGGTGTCCAGCACTTGGCGGGGGTGTCACTGTAGAATGTTCGCTCCATAGGCGTTTGCGCTTCCTTTCGGCTTGTCCTTTGGTGTATGCCTCTAGGATAGCGAAGGCCCGGGGCACGATTCTGTCACTTTCTGCCAGGAACCGGAAAAAATTTCCTGCCGGTAGACAGAACGCCGCCGGGCCCTGTGCCAGGCCCGGCGGCGGTAAGGGGCAGGTGGTAGCTTATTCGGTGGTGGTGTCGCCGGTGTCGGCGCTGTCGGCATTGTCGCCGGAGGCGTCCTCCCCGGTGCCGGCGGCGTCAGCCTCCCCGTCGGTGGTCCCGGTGGCGGCGTCCCCTCCTGGGTGTTGGCGTCCGCCTGGGTGTCGGAGGTCTCCTCCTGGGTCTGGGTGTCGCTGCCGGAGGTGTCCTGGGTGTCACTGGTGCTGTCGCTCTCCTCGGTGCCGTTGAGGGCATCCCGATAGGTGGTGAGCTTTTCGTAGAAGTCCCCCACGTTCAGGTTGTCGTAGGTCTCGGTGGTGACGATCTCCGCCTCCTCCACCCACTGGGTGGACTGCTGGCTGAGCTGGTTCAGGGCCCAGTCGCTGCGGATGAGCTCCACCTCCGCCGGGTCCAGCCGGAGGATGATGTGGAAGCCGTAGTCGCTCTCCACGATGTCGCTGATCTGGCCGTAGTCCAGGGCCCGGGTGCCCTCCTCGAAGGGCTCCACCATCTGGCCGCTGGTAAAGACGTAGCCGTCGGGATTGGCCTCCAGACCGGTGTCCTCGCTGTACTCGTTCATGAGTTCATCGAACTTGGTCTCCAGCTCTGCCGGGTCGGTGATGGCCTGGAGCTGGGCCAGCAGGTCCTCGGCGGTGGCCCGCTTCTGGTCGATCTCCTCCTGGGGCAGGGCCTCCTGGGTGGTCTGGTCCACGGTGAGCAGCAGGATGTGCTTGGCGGCCAGGTAGTCGTTCTCGTCGGCGGCGTAGGTCCGCAGGTCCTCCGGGGTGGGGCCAGGTCGGTGCCCTCCCGGTACATGCCGTCGGCCATGTGCTGGTTGATGTAGGTGACGGAGCTCATGTTCTCAAACCCTTCCCGGGTCAGGCACATGCTCTTCAGCCAGGTCTCGAAGACCTCGTCGCCGCCCATCTGCTCCACCTGGGCAGAAAGGCTCTCCTGGAAGTCGGCCTTGTCCTCGTCGGTGTAGGTGTAGCCCCCTCTTCCCCGTGGGCGGTGACCACATTATACAGGATGGCGTACTGCTGGGCGGTTTGCTTCACGCTCTCCCCGGCGGTGGTGCCGTTGTAGAAGTCCATGTCCCAGATGCTCTGGTCCCCCTCCACGTTGCCCATAGAGGTGAGGTAGGCGCTGGCCTGGTCGGTGTACTGGGCCAGCCAGAAGAGGTACTCCTCGGCGGTGACATCGCCGCCGTTGACGGTAAACATCACGGTGGAACCGGGGTAGCCCATCACTTCCTGGACGGGGTCTTCCGCGCCGCCGCGCCCGCTGAGCAGCCCGGCCGTCAAGGTGAGGCCATGGCCGCCCCCAGGGCGCGGCGAATCCAATTCTTCATGCTATTTCGATCTCCTTTGGGTGGGTTTGGCCGGGGCGTGGGTCCCGTGCCGGCGGCCTCCCGCAGGGGGGACGCCGGATAACCATTGCCCCATATTGTACCATGGCAGGGGGCGTCTGACAACTGTTTTCCCGGATTTCCCTGCTCTCCGGCGGCAGGGCGCCACTTTTTCTGAAAATTTTCCGGGAAAACGGATGCAATTCCTCCGTCTATTTGCTATAATGAGGCCAGGAAGAGGCTCTGCCGCCCCCGGCAGAGCGAGCAAGGGAAAGAATCCGTGAACTGCGAAAAAATTTACGAATCGAGAGGGATGTAACGATGATCTCACATGGCAAGGATCTGAAAATCTTCAGCGGCAATTCCAACCGCGCCCTGGCCGAGGCCATTTGCAAGGAGCTCCGCCTGCCCCTGGGGACATGGAGTGCGGCAGCTTTTTCCGACGGCGAGTGCTTCGTCTCCATCTATGAAACCGTCCGTGGGTCCGACGTGTTCGTGATCCAATCCACCTGCTCCCCGGTCAACGACAACCTGATGGAACTGCTGGTGATGATTGACGCCTTCAAGCGGGCCTCCGCCGGGCGCATCACCGCGGTGATCCCCTACTTTGGCTATGCCCGGCAGGACCGGAAGGCCAAACCCCGTGACCCCATCACCGCAAAGCTGGTAGCCAATATGCTGACGGCTGCCGGCGCGGACCGGGTGCTCACCATGGACCTCCATGCCTACCAGATCCAGGGCTTTTTTGACATCCCGGTGGATAACCTGCTGGGCAGCCCTCTTTCGTGGACTACTTCAAGTCCCGCTTTGGGGACGATACGGAGCACACCATGGTGGTGTCCCCCGATGTGGGGTCGGTGTCCCGTGCCCGCCCTTCGCCCAGAAGCTGGGCATGAGCATGGCCATCGTGGACAAGCGCCGGCCCAAGCCCAACTCCTCCGAGGTCTCCTCCATCATCGGCGAGGTGCGGGGCAAGCACGTCATCCTGCTGGACGATATGGTGGATACGGGCGGCTCCCTGTGCGGCGCCGGCTCAGGCCCTGATGGAGATCGGCCACGCCAAGGACGTGACCGCCTGCGCCTCCCACGGCGTGCTGTCCGGCCCTGCCATCCAGCGGCTGGAGGACAGCGTCATCAAGGAAGTCCTCTTCCTGGACACCATCCCCGCCAAGGAGGGGGTCAAGGGCGACAAGATCAAGTACCTCTCCTCCGCCCCCATGCTGGCTGACGCCATCAGCTTTATCTACCACGAGGATTCGGTCTCTCGGCTCTTCGTGTAAGAACAGGGAGACCCGCTTCGCTGGGCTCTCCCTGTTAGGGGCTTGCAGCCGGCGCGCGCCCCTGGCGGGCACACTGGCGGCTGAGAAGTATTTTTCCGCCGGCGGAGCCGGCGGAAAATGCATGGAATTTTTTCCCCGCCTGCGGGCGGGAAACGCCGCGAGGCCTGGCTGGGGATCCCGGGCAGGTCCATGGATTCCGCCGCCGGAAGACGGCGGAATTCTTTTGTGTATTGTGATAAGCGAGGTATTGCTGGCATATGTTTTCTTTCAAGAAGGCCGGTCCGGTGGAATGGCTGGTGGTGGGGCTGGGCAATCCCGGCCCCAAGTATGAGTGGACCCGGCACAACGTGGGGTTTCTGGTGGTGGATGAGCTGGCCGAGCGGGCCAGCATCCCCGTCCAGAAGCTCAAGTACAAGGCCCTCACCAACACCACGGTGATCGGGGGCAGTCGGTGCTGCTGATGAAGCCCACCACCTACATGAACCTGTCCGGGAGTCGGTGGGCCAGGCGGCCCGGTTCTACAAGATCCCCCGGGCGGGTGCTGGTGATCTCCGACGACGTGGCCCTGCCCCAGGGAAAGCTGCGCATCCGCCCGCGGCGGCTCGGCGGGGGGCACAACGGTCTCAAGAACATCATCGCCCACCTCGGCACCGACCAGTTCCCCCGGCTGAAGGTGGGGGGTGGGGGCAAACCCTACCCCGACAGCGACATGGCCGACTGGGTCCTGGGCAAGTTCACCGGCCAGGACAAGGCCGCCATGGAGCAGGCCATCGCCAAGGCCGCCGACGCGGTGGCCTGCCTGTTGGAGCATGGCATCGATCAGGCCATGGCCAAGTTCAACTGACGTTGGTGGGGGCTTTCTGGACCGGCGTCCAGGGGGGACGCAGGTGGGGCCAGGGGCCTCTGCCGGGGGCGGCAGGTGGTCCCTTCTGGGACCGTCGCAGGTCCAGACCTGCGACGTGGGTTCCCGCCCGGTCCCGGGCGGGGATCCAGGCTTTCTCTAGAGAAAGCCCGGACGCAAGAAGTCGCGGGGGGAGGGCCCCCCCCCCCCCAGTTTTTGATGGCCCGCTCGTTGGCACTCGCTCGTTTTGGCGGTTGTAGCACATTGTTCTGGTAGAGGGGCTATTACGGTACCCATGTACGTGCCCTGATTTGGATTCGCATTTTGCGGGAGCAGGGGTCGCGCAAGAATGAATTGCGTTGCGGGGGTGTAGCACCTACGAAGGCTTCCCCTTGGGGGAAGCTGTCACCGAAGGTGACGGATGAGGGGCGATCCTGTACCCAACCTTTCCTTGTAGAAGGAGGGACCTGTCGCCCCGACGCCTTTCTTCTCCTGCCCCGTTGGGCAACCCGGTCGCCCCTCATCCGCCCCAGTGTGCGCACTGGGGCACCTTCCCCAAGGGGAAGGCTTTGGGGAGTGGAGGCGCGCCGGGTTGGAAACCTTCTTTCCCAAAAATGCTTTCCAGCATATTTTCTCTCGAAAATGCGTCCCAAATCGGTTTTAGGATACCGGTAGTAATAGCCCTTCGACCGTACCAAAGCCAACCAACCCCAAACCCAGCGAGTGGGAACGAGCGGCCATAAAAAACCGGGTCCAGGGCGGAGCCCTGGTGTTCTTTCCTCCGGCTTTCTTCCAAAGAAAGCCGGGCTCCCGCCGGAGTCGGCGGGGCCCCCCCAAAGTGCGCGCCCCCAAGGTGGCTTCCCGGAGCCGCCCACCCCAATGGGTACCGGGTACGCCGGGCTGCCCACCCGTAAAAGGGTACCTATTGCATCACCCCCCACCGCCAACGCGGTGGGGGCATTCCGCCGTGGCCTTGCCCGGCACAAAGGGAGGCGTTTCTTCTATGCCCATTGCTACCGCCGGTCTCACCGGCTTTCTCCCCCCGGCTGGGGACTTCGCCCCCCTGACCCAGGCCCTGGCAGAGGGAAGAGCCCCCTGGCCCTGTCGGGGCTGGCCGCCGTCCACCGGGCCTACGTGGCCGCGGGGCTCCGCCAGGCCACCGGCCGCCCCCCCTGGTGCTGGTCTGCCCCGACGACGGGGAGGCCCGGCGCATGGCCGGGGACCTGGCCGCCCCTCACCGGGGGGAGGTCCCCCTCCTCCCCGCCCGGGACTTTCTGTTTTCACCCCGGGGCGGCCTCCCGCCAGTGGGAGCACCGGCGGCTGGAGATCCTGGCCCGGCTGACCCGGGGAGACTGCCCCGTCCTGGTGGCCACCGTCGAGGGACTGCTCCAGCGCACCCTGCCTCCGGACGTCTTTGCCGGCCACTGCCGGCAGCTCTCCGTGGGCCAGGTGTGCCAGCTGGAGGAGGTGGCCGACTTCCTGGTCCAGGCGGGCTACACCCGCTGTGAACAGGTGGAGGGGGTGGGCCAGTTTGCCCTGCGGGGGCATCCTGGACTTTTTCTCCCCGGCCTGGACCTGCCGGTGCGGATGGAGTTCTGGGGGGGACGAGATCGACTCCTGGGCCTCTTCGACCCCCACCACCCGGACGGCGCACCGCCCAGCGGGGCGGCCGTCACCCTCCTGCCCGCCGGGGGGAGGTGCTGGCCCCTGGAGAAGCGGCCGGGGGCAGGCCCTCCCCGATCCCCAGGACCTGGCCCCTGGCCACGGTGTACGACACCCCATGACCACCCCGGCGGACTACCTCCCCCCGGCCCTGTCTGCCTTTTCGACACCCCCGGGTGGGAGAGCAGGCCAAGCACTATCTCTGGCAGCTGGGGGAGGACGTCACCAAGTCCTGCTGGAGCAGGGGGTCCTCACCGCCAAGCACCCGGTGTTCGCCCAGACCTTTGAGGGGCTGTGCAACGCCCGCCTGGCCCAGGGGACCCTGCTGGCCTACCTGGATGCCTTCCTCTGGGGCCTGCCGGTGCCCCCGGCCTTCCTCCTCTCCCTCACCGCCCGGCAGCCTCCGGGCTACGGCATCCGCTTTGAGACCCTGGTGGAGGACCTGACCCAGTACCAAAAGAGGGCTTTGCCGTGGTGGTCCTCACCCCCAACCGGCGCAAGGCCGAGGCCCTCCAGACCATGCTCCGGGAGAAGGGCCTGGCCCCCGCCCTGGACGAGCACCTGCCCACCCTCCCCGGGCCGGGGGAGCTCACCCTGGCGGTGGGGGGCCTGTCGGCCGGGGCTGGACTTCCCCGACGGGAAGTTCGCCATCCTCTCCTCCTTCACCGACCTGTCCCCCGGGGACCTGGTGGTCCATGAGCATCACGGTGTGGGCCGCTATATGGGCATGGTGAAGATGACCGCCGGACGGGGTGCCCCGGGACTACATCAAACTCCAGTTCGCCGGGACGGACACCTCTATGTCCCCGCCACCCAGCTGGATCTGGTCAGCAAGTATATCGGCGGCGGCGAGGACGCCAACGAGACCAAGAAGCTGAACCAGCTGGGGGGCACCGAGTGGGAGAAGGCCAAGACCCGGGCCAAAAAAGCCGCCAAGGACATGGCCAAGGGGCTCATCCAGCTCTATGCCCAGCGGCAGCGGCTGGCGGGCTTCGCCTTCTCTCCCGACTCCCCCTGGCAGCGGGAGTTTGAGGAGCAGTTTCGAGTACACCGAGACGGACGACCAGCTGCGCTGCATCCAGGAGATCAAGCGGGACATGGAGCAAAGCCCGGTGCCCATGGACCGACTTCTGTGCGGCGACGTGGGCTACGGCAAGACGGAGGTGGCCTTCCGCGCGGTCATGAAATGTGTGCTGGACGGCAAGCAGGCCGCTGTCCTGGTGCCCACCACGGTGCTGGCCCGGCAGCACTACCTCACCGCCCTGCGGCGGTTTGCCAAGTACCCGGTGTCCATCGACGTGGTCTCCCGCTTCCGCACCCCCGCCCAGGCCCGGACATCCTCCGGCGCACCCAGGAGGGGTCGGTGGACGTGCTCATCGGCACCCACCGCCTGTTCAACCGGGACGTGCGCTTCAAGGATCTGGGCCTGCTGGTGGTGGACGAGGAGCAGCGCTTTGGCGTGCACCCACAAGGAGAAACTGAAGGAGCTCTCCCGACAGGTGGACGTGCTGACCCTGTCCGCCACCCCCATCCCCCGGACGCTGAACATGGCCCTCAGGGGCATCCGGGACATGTCCACCCTGGAGGAGCCCCCGGCGACCGCCAGCCGGTGCAGACCTACGTGCTGGAGCACGACTGGAAGGCGCTGGGGACGCCATGCGCCGGGAGCTGGAGCGGGGGGCCAGGTGTATTACCTCCACAACCGGGTGGATACCATTGACCGCACCGCCGCCGCATCCAGGCCATGCTGGGGGAGGATGTGCGGCGGTGGGGGCCCACGGCAAGATGGACCCAGGAGGCCATCGACGAGGTGATCATGAGCCGGATGACCGACGGGGGAGCTGAACGTGCTGGTGTGCACCACCATCATCGAGACGGGCATCGACATCGCCAACGTGAACACCCTGATCATCGAGGATGCGGATCAGCTGGGGCTGGCCCAGCTCCACCAGATCCGGGGCCGGGTGGGCCGCTCCAACCGGCGGGCCTTTGCCTATCTGACCTACCGGCACGGGAACCGGGTGCTCTCGGAGATCGCCGGTCCAAGCGGCTGACCGCCATCAAGGAGTATGTGGAGTTCGGCTCCGGCTTCAAGATCGCCATGCGGGACCTGGAGATCCGGGGCGGCGGGCAACGTGCTGGGGCCGGAGCAGAGGGGCTTCCTGTTGAGCGTGGGGTACGACCTCTACCTCCGCCTCCTGGAGGAAGGCGGTGCTGGAGGAGCAGGGCAAGCCCCCAAGGCGCACCGGTGTGCCCGCCGACTTCACCGTCCCCGCCTCCATCCCGGACAGATACGTCCCTCGCCGGAGCAGCGGATGGACCTCTACCGCCGCATCGCATGGAGATGGACTGCATGGTGACAAACCCAAAAAAGAAGCACCGACGCCCCCGCCGCCGGCACCATCACCCAGTATTCCCAGGACAACCTGGAAGGGGTCGTCTTTACCGTCTCCGGTGAGGAGGACGTGGCCGACCTCTGGCAGGCCATGCAAACACCCAGGTCCGCCTGCTCCGGGGGCGCGGCGTCCCCGCGCCCCCCGTGGGCGGGTACTACTACGAGGTATCCCTCACCAGCGCCGACGGCGGCTCCACCTACAGCTTCGGTTGCGACTCCTCCGGGAGCTGCTGATCCTGGGCGGCGGGTACGCCATCCACGGGGAGAGCAACCTGCTCCCCGCCCTGGACGCCCTGTTTGCCGACGGGGGCGGCGGAATAATCTCCCACAGCGCCTCCCCGCCGGGCACCCCCCGGCAGGGAGGCGTTTCCCGTTGGCGCCAGGCCAGAAAAAATCGGGAAAAACCCCGGAAAAATTTCAAAAAGACCATTGATTTTTTCGGGGGCGGCAAGTATAATAATGTTGCGGTAAATGTATGCGTTATGCTTACCTTGTAAATTCTATTGGAGGTACAATCAACATGAGAGACGTCTATGTTATCAGCTCCTGCCGTACCGCCGTCGGTTCCTTCGGCGGCTCCCTGAAGGATGTGCCCGCCGCCGAGCTGGGTTCCATCGTCATCGCCGAGGCCCTGAAGCGGGGCAACGTCAAGGGCGAGTGGCTGGATGAGGTCATGTTCGGCTGCATCCTGACCGCCGCTCAGGGCCAGAACGTGGCCCGTCAGTGCATGGTCAAGGCCGGCGTGCCCCTGAAGGTGCCCGCCCTACACCGTGAGCATGGTCTGCGGCTCCGGCATGAAGAGTGTCATCGAGGCCGCCCGTGCCATCCTGGCTGGCGATGCCGACGTGGTGGTGTGCGGCGGCACTGAGAACATGAGCGGCGCTCCCTATGCCATCCCCACCAACCGTTGGGGCGCTCGGATGGGCCACACCCAGATCATCGACACCATGGTAAACGACGGCCTGTGGGATGCCTTCAACGATTACCACATGGGAACCACGGCGGAGAACGTCTGCGATCTCTGGGGCATTACCCGCGAAGAACTGGACGAGTTCGGCTACAACTCCCAGCAGAAGGCTCTGGCCGCTGTGAGATCCGGCCGCTTCGAGGACGAGATCGTCCCCGTGCCCGTGAAGAAGAAGAAGGAGATCGTGGAGTTCAAGGTCGACGAGCACCCCAGAGACACCGACCTGGAGAAGATGGCCAAGCTGAAGGGCGCCTTCCCCACCTCCGCTGACGGCTCCATCGACAAGGTGGAGATGACCTTCGAGGCCTCCCACATGACCCCCACCCCGAGAACACCGGTGTGCGCGGGTCACCGCCGGCAACGCCTCCGGCCTGAACGACGCCGCCGCTGCCATCCCTCATCGCCTCTGAGGACGCCGTGAAGAAGTATGGCCTGAAGCCCCTGTTCAAGGTGGTCTCCTGGGGCCAGGGCGGCGTGGATCCCAAGATCATGGGCACCGGCCCCATCCCCCCTCCCGCCAGGCTCTGGCCAAGGCCAACCTGACCATCGATGACATGGACCTCATCGAGGCCAACGAGGCCTTCGCTGCGCAGTCCATCGCCGTGGCCCGTGAGCTGGGCTTCGACATGTCCAAGGTCAACGTCAACGGCGGTGCCATCGCTCTGGGTCATCCTGTTGGCGCTTCCGGTGCCCGTATCATCGTCACCCTGATCCATGAGATGCTCAAGCGTGAGGATGCTAAGAAGGGTCTTGCCACCCTCTGCATCGGCGGCGGCCAGGGCGTTGCTACCATCTTCGAGAAGTGCTAATCTCTCCATTTACTGCGCCATAACCACAACGGGCGGCGGTCCTATGGGACCGCCGCCCGTCTCTTTCCTTCCAACGCCTCCGTTACCCTGCTGGCCCCCGTACCGGGGTGGCATAGGCGGTGACGGCGATGAACACCGTGCCGTCGTTGACGAAGGGCTGGTAGGCCACCCGCAGGCCCAGCAGGGCCTCCGCCCCCCAGGCCGCCCCCTGGGCAGTCAGGTCCGCCAGGGCGGCGGCCCGGGCCCGCTGGTACTCCTGGCTGTAGGCCCGCACCGCCCCGCCAAACATGGCTTTGATGCCCCCACCAGGTCCTTGGCCGCGTTGACCGACTGGACCTGCTCGCTGAACAGGGGGGCGCCCATCTCCTCCCAGGCCTGGCCGGGGATGTGGTCTAAGGTTGTGATCTGCATGGCAATGGTCCTCCTTGTGGTTCCTTGCCCCCAGGATAAACCTTGGACCAGGTCCAGAGCCAAGGGGAGGACCCATTTTTTCGAAAGGAGCCTGCCCATGGACCCCCTCTTCCCCATCGGTTCGGTGTGCCGCCTGTTTGGCATCACCCCGGACACCCTGCGCCACTACGAGAAAAAGGGCCTGCTCACCCCGGTGACCGACCCCCCCGCCCCGCTACCGCTACTACACCCCGGACCATCTGGACCGCATCGAGGGCATTCTCCACGCCCGGGCCATGGGCATCCCCCTGGCCCAGCTGGGCCAGACCATGGACCAGGAGAGCCCGGCGGCCTACGAGGCCCTGCTGGCTGCCCAGCGCCAAACCCTCCAGGAGAGGATCCTGGCCCTGGAGGAGGTCCTCCGGCAGACCGACCGCCGCCTGGCCACCCTCCGGGAACTCCAGGCCCTCCCCCGAGTCGCCCGTCCCCGCCCCCTGGACAGGGGCCGGCCTTCCATCTCTACCAGGTGGAGGTGGACCTCCTCTTCCGCCTGCCCGCCGACCCACCCCAGACCCCGGGGATGGACCGGGTGGAGACCTGGCGGCGCTTCCTTCCCGGCCCGGCGGGGGGCCGTCCGGGAGGACGAGACCGTCACCGCCTTCTCCTTTCCCCGGCCCCCAGCCCACCGTCTTGGAGGCGGAGTTCCAGCAGCTGGTGGACCTGGGCCTGGCAAGGCCGGTGACCCTGGCCCCGCCCATGGACTGCCTCCCCCTTCTGGGGCACCCAGCAGGATCTGCTGGCCTGCCTGGGCAGGCTCCCCCCCTTCCCGGGCCCGTCTGGGGGCGGAACCGGTGGTCCATGGCCCGGAAAACCGGGGAAAATCTCTGCTTCATGGACATCTATCTTCCCAGCAACTAACAAATCCCCTCTTTTTCCACAAATCCGCCCCCGGTAGCTCCTTGGTTTTTTTCAAGGAATTCCTAAGGTTTCAAAAGAACCTTTCCCCTGCTTGACGGGGGTTGTCCTGGGCGGATATAATAAAAATGCAGAAATTCACTGTCTTGCAGACCGTTATGTTTCCTTGTGGAACGGAAGAAAGGGGTATTTTTTATGGCAAACGATCGCGTGTTTAACTTCTCGGCAGGTCCCTCCATGCTTCCTCTGGAGGTGCTCCAGCGGGCTGGGGCGGAGATCACCAACTACGGCGGCTCCGGCATGTCCGTCATGGAAATGAGCCATCGCTCCAAGGTGTTCCTCAAGATTTTTTGACGAAACCCAGGAAAAGTTCCGCCGGCTCCTGGGTGTGCCCGAGGGGTACAAGGTTCTCTTCCTTCAGGGCGGCGGCACCATGCAGTTTGGCATGATCCCCCTGAACCTCATCGGCAAGACCGGCAAGGCAGACTACGCCGTCACCGGCCACTTTGCCAACCTGGCCATGAAGGAGGCCAAGAAGTACGGCACCGTGAACATCGCCGCCTCCTCCGAGGACCGCAAGCATGTCTACATCCCCACCCAGGACCAGCTGAAGGTGGACCGGGATGCCTCCTACTTCTACTACTGCTCCAACAACACCATCGAGGGCACCCAGTGGCAGTACGTCCCGAGACCGGCGTGTGCCCCTGGCCTGCGACATGTCCTCGGACATCCTCTCCCGCCCGGTGGATGTGAGCAAGTTCGGCCTGATCTTCGCCGGGGCCCAGAAAAATCTGGCCCCCGCGGGGCTGACCATCGCCATCGTCCGGGAGGACCTGGCCGGCCACGAGCTGCCCATCACCCCCGCCATCATGAACTACAAGTCCATGATTGACAAGGACTCCATGTACAACACGCCTCCCTGCTGGTGCATCTACATGCTGGGCCTCATGTGCGACTGGCTGGAGCAGCAGGGCGGCGCCGCCGGCATGGAGAAGATCAACGTGAAGAAAGGCCCAGATGCTCTACGACGTGCTGGACGCCTCCAAGCTGTTCACCGTCTCCGCCGAGAAGGGCTCCCGCTCCTTCATGAACGTCACGTTCCGCTCGCCCAGCGCCGAGCTGGACGCAAAGTTCGTAGCCGAGAGTCCATCGAGGCTGGCTTCTCCAACCTGAAGGGTCACCGGAAGGTGGGCGGTATGCGCGCCTCCATCTACAACGCCATGCCGGTAGAAGGCGTGGAAAAGCTGTGCGACTTCATTGAAAAATTCGAGAAAGAAAATTGAGACCCGCGCGCTTGAGAATTTTTGAACCCAGCGCGCTGGGCTTCAAAAATTAGGGATTGCGGCCTGAACCGCGCCTGGCAGAGCCAGGCACTCCTGAGAAGAATTTTTTCCCCGGCAGAGCCGGGGAAAAAATACATCGGATTGGATTTTCCCGTCTGCGGACGGGAAAACTCTGCGAGGCTTTGCCGCCGCGGCGGTGGGGCTTGAAGAGATCAAGAAAGGAACTGCTGTCTTATGTACCATGTTAAGACGATGAACAAGATCTCCAAGATCGGTCTGGCTGAGCTGGACGAGCGCTTTGAGATCAGCGACACCATGGAGCACGAGGACGCCATTCTGGTGCGTTCCGCCAAGCTCCACGACTACGACTTCCCCGCCGAGCTGAAGTGCATCGCCCGGGCCGGCGCCGGGGTGAACAACATCCCCCTGGACCGGGCGGCTGACGCCGGCATCGTGGTCTTCAACGCCCCCGGGGCCAACGCCAACGGGGTGAAGGAGCTCACCATCGCCGCCCTGCTGCTGGCCTCCCGGAAGATCTCCCAGGGCATCACCTGGGTGAAGGAGCAGTCCGCCGCCGGGGCCGACGTGGCCGCCGTGGTGGAGAAGGGCAAGTCCGCCTACGTGGGCCCCGAGATCCAGGGCAAGACCCTGGGCGTGGTGGGCCTGGGGGCCATCGGCGTGCTGGTGGCCAACGCCGCCGCCGCCCTGGGGATGAAGATCGTGGGCTATGACCCCTTCCTCTCCGTGACCCACGCCCTGAACCTCACCCCCCCGGGGTGGAGGTGGTGGACACCCTGCCCGAGCTCTACGCCAAGGCCGACTACATCTCCCTCCACCTGCCCATGAACGACGCCACCCGGGGCACCTCAACGAGGCCGCCTTCGCCGCCATGAAGGACGGGGTGCGCATCGTGAACCTGGCCCGTGGGGGAGCTGGTGGACACCCCCGCCCTGAAGGCCGCCCTGGACAGCGGCAAGTGCGCCGCCTACGTCACCGACTTCCCCAACAGTGAGACCGCCGCCATGGAAGGCGTGGTGGCCATGCCCCACCTGGGGGCCTCCACCCCCGAGAGCGAGCAGAACTGCGCCATGATGGCCGCCCGGGAAGTCAAGGAGTACCTGGACAACGGCGGCATCATCAACTCCGTGAACCTGCCCAACCTCACCATGGCCTGGGCCGCCAAGACCCGGGTGTGCGTCATCTCCAAGGGGGCCGACGCCGCCGCCATCGCCGGGGCCGTCCCCGCCGTGGCCTCCGCCTCCAACACCCGCGGGGAGTATGCCTACACCATTCTGGACACCGACGCCGCCGTGGACGAAGCCGCCATCGCAGCCATCCCCGGCGTGCTCCGGGTGCGGGTGCTGACCCGGTAAGGAGGAAGCCCATGGACCGACCCAACATCCATCCGCCGCTTTGGGTGGCCCCCGGCGCCTTCGTCCGGGGCGACGTCACCATCGGGGAACAGAGCAACATCTGGTACAACGCCGTCCTCCGGGGCGACCAGGAGAAGATCACCGTAGGCAAAGCCACCACCATCCAGGACTGCCGCGTCCTCCACGGGGACGCCGGCTGTGACGTGGTGGTGGGGGACTATGTCACCGTGGGCCACGGGGCCGTCCTCCACGGCCGCACGGTGGAGGACAACTGCCTCATCGGCATGAACGCCGTGGTGCTGGACCACGCCGTCATCGGGGCCGGCTCCATCGTGGGGGCCGGGGCCGTGGTGGCCTCGGGCACCATCGTCCCCCCTCCAGAAGCCTGGTTGTGGGCGTGCCCGGCAAGGTGAAGAAAACCCTCACCGACGAGGACGTGGCCGGCAGCATCGCCAACGCAGAGAGCTACCTGGGCCTCATGGCCAAGGGCATGGCCGACCCGGCCAACCAGAAGTGAGCCCTGCTCACCCCGCAACAACTTTCCAACGGCGTTACCGGGAGACGGCATTCCGCCTCCCGGTAACTGACATTCTGGACGAAAGGGGAACCGTTTTGTCCCACAACCTGTCCCAGCCGGAACGGTTCACCATCACCGGCCCCCAGGGAGAGACCTACCGGGGGCAACCAGGAGTGGTACCGGGACCTGTGGCAGCGCCGGGCGGGCTGCGGGCCCCACCACCGCCGCCACCCTGCTGGCCTACCTCTCCCAGACCCACCCCAGCCTGGCCCCCCATGGCCCCGGCAGCGGGGCACACCCAGGCGGGGGGTTCCTCCAGTACATGGAGGCCCTCTGGCCCTATGTCACCCCCCGGCTCCCGGGGGGCTGGACAAGCCGGAGAGCCTGGTGCTGGGCTGCCGGTCCTTCGCCCTGTCCCGGGGGTGCGTGCTCCAGGGGAGGTCCTCAAGATCCCCGCCGGCGGGAGAACCGCCCCAGCCCCGCCGCCTGCCGGGACTTTCTCATCCGGGCCCTGGACGCCGACTGTCCGGTGGCCTTTCTGAACTTCTCCAACGGGTCCCTGCCCAACCTGGACAGCTGGCACTGGGTTCCCTCATCGCCCTCACCGAGGGGGAGGGGGTCCTCCTGTGCACCATCCTGGACGAGGGGGCGGAGAAGGTCATCGACCTGGCCCTGTGGCAGGAGACCACCCTGCTGGGGGCGCCCTGGTGAGCCTTTTCCCCTGACCCGGCGCTTTAATTGCTTTCCCCAGTGTCTCCAGCCTCCCGTGTTACGCTTACACTGGAGGTTGGCTTTTTTTATAATAGCTTTTTCAAATATAAATTGACACACCTTCAAAATATGATATTTTTAAAAATGTACATTTATTTAAAAGGCGGTGGGTCCAATGTGGAGGTTCTTTTTTTTATTATATTTATAAGCTAATCAAAATACATATAATATGGATAGGATGCCTTTCAGGCAGGGTGTAATTATGAAAAGATTTATTTCTCTATTATTGTCAATTGCACTTGTATTCTCCTTTACGTTTTCAGTATATGCCGCTCCGTCTAAATCAACCCCAATAACTTCTGATCAGGAAACACCGGTTACTACACAGATTGCCGCTACTCTTGCGATGCTTTTGTTGGCTCCAATCTCGAAAATACTGATCTTTGGACAATGGATACTAAAATATCATCTGTCGACCCTTTGTTTGATAATCAGGGCAAAATTACCGCATATTGTATTAATCTGGAGACAAATTCTCAGGCTACAGGGTATGTCGTTGTCTCTACTGATATTAACGAACCATTAATTCAAGAATATGCAATGGAATGTCCTCCCATATACAAAAAGCTCTCAGTTCATTGCACAAACCCAGACACATCTTGCTTCGCTCGGCGGAGAAAAAATTTACTATTCCGGTCCTTTGAATTACTCTACTGCCCCAAAAGTAAATCAAAGCTTAATGGAAGAATCCAGTCAATTTTCTGCTAGTCAAACAAGTGATTTTCATGAAAAAAATCTTACTTTGATAAATGAAATCAAAGAAACTGGAATCTTAGATTCTTCTTATTTTCCAGAGAATCGAAAGCTTCTCGTGCAGGCGCTAGAATTTCAGACCCTTTAGACTATTTGCACAGTTTATATCCTTCTTGGACCTTTTCTAATGCGGGATACCACAATATAGGGGACACATCTATTGTTTCGTATTATATTTCAGAGAATGATGCATGTGCCATGTATGCAATTTCCGCAATTTTAAAATATCATCTTGGTAGCGCATATTCTTTTTATTCCATAAAAAAATACCGTATTGCGGCTATTTAGGAATAGTTCTTATAGCAACGGAAATGCTTCTGGAAATTATTACTTAGATATTGGCGAATACAAAGGTTTTACTAATCTTTGTTTAAAGCATTATGGACTTAGCCAAACAGCATCTAGCAGTATGAATTCTTGGTCCATTGGCAAAAGCGCTATTTCAAGAAATAGACCTATAATGTTAAATATTTGGAGTGCTCCTGGTGGTAATTATAGTGATCATACCGTGACCGCATACGCTTGGACTCAATTTGTGACGCCAAGCAATAATATTACCTATAAATTCTTTAAAGTGAAAGATGGATATACCACAAGTAATGTTGGCCGTTATGTTTATGTTCACTCTATGGCGCCATCTTACGTTACCACTGTATGATTTTCTTTATGTTCCTTCCTACTAAGGAGGTGTTCCCATCGTGGTGGTCCTTCGGTGCTGTTTCGGCGAGTTTTTCCTCCCCTTTCTGGGAGCAGCTATTCTAGGGATAGTCATCTGCGCCTTCCTACAAATCTCCCCAAAGGGAACCGGAAGATGCTCTTGTTCACGGCAATTGGCTATGGGATCTTTGAAGGATTTTCCACTGGAATCTACCAGGGCCATATGCCCGGCATCTGGGCCGTGATCCTGGGAATCGGTTGTCTGGGGCTGTGTCTGGGAAGTCTGGTTTACTGGGCCGTTTCCGCCCTTGTGCGGGCCTGCCAAAGGGAAAAGAAGGCCCTAAAAACAAAACCACCGGTTAAACCGGTGGTTTTGTCAAACCGATCAGGGCCATGTTTCTAACGGCCCCTCACTCCCCCCCGCCGAAACTGCACGGTGTAGGCCCCCAGCACCTGCTGGCAGGAATGGCCGCCGCGGCCTGGGGCGTCATCGGCTGCCGGGGGTACCGGACCTTTGGCGGGGTGGGAAAGGCCGGCAGGGTCTTCCCGTTCTGGCTGCGGCCCTGGGCATCCCCGGGGGCCAAAAGGCCCATTGGAAGTCCACGTCGCAGAAGGCCCGAGGGGCGGTGATGGCCTCCGCCGGGACAAAGCGGGCTCCCCCTCTTGGGGGTAAAGCGACCGTCGTTGTCCTTCTCTGCCGGGCAGCCTCCCACCGCTCCGGTTTGGGTGTAGGTGAGGGTGAGGAAGGGGGCCTGGAAGGTGGTGGCTGCCCCCTCCTGCCGGGCGGTGAGGGGATGGGCCGGGCTCCCCCACCGGCCCACGTTCCACCAGCCCCCGCTTGCCGAAGGCGGCCACCGGGGTGTTCAGCTCCAGGTAGACCGTCCCCCGCCGGGCCGCCCCGGAGCTCGGCGTTGATCCGCGGCACCGGCCGCAGGGACTCCACCCCCGGCGGCAGGGGCCCGCGGCCGGTCCTGCTCTGCCTGGTAGGCTAAGACGAATTGTTGGATTTCCATTGGGGTTCCTCCTTTTTTATCCTGGGGATCTCTGTATCGGCAGGTGGTCCAGGCTTGGACCGTCGCAGGTCCAGACCTGCCACGTGGTTGCCCGCCCGGCCCCGGGCAGGCCCGGCTTTCTTTGGAAGAAAGCCGGAGGAAAAACACCAGGGCGGAGAGGTTCTCTCCGCCCTGGACCCACCTCTCTGGTTGGTGGCCAGGGGAGGTTTTTCTATGTTCCGAGACTGGCCTGCGGCCCCTGCATCCCACGCCCGTAACGGCCCGCCCACCAGCTGGGCGGGCTGGGAGGTGGTTTCGCAGACGGGAAGGGAAGCACAGCCCAAAGCCTTCCCCTCGGGGGGAAGGTGCCCCAGTGCGCACACTGGGGCGGATGAGGGGCGATCCTGTACCCAACCTTTCCTTGTAGAAAAAGGGGGCTACCGCCTGTCGCCCCAACGGAATTTTTCTTTTGCCCCGTTGGGCAAGTCGGTCGCCCCCTCATCAGTCACCTTCGGTGACAGCTTCCCCAAGGGAAGCCTCTGGGTTGTCGACCCCACACGAAAAAGCGTCCCAAATCAGGGCACGTACATGGGCACCGAAACAGCCACTCTACCGAAACAATGCGCCACATCCCCCAAAACGAGCGAGCGGGCACAAGCGGGCCATAAAAAAGGGGGGGCCACCCCGGCCTCTTTGCGTCCGGGCTTTCTCTAGAGAAAGCCTGGATCCCGCCCGGGACCGGGCGGGAACCCCCTCGCAGATGCTAACCTGCGCCGGTCCTACCGGGACCACCCGCCGAAACGGCAGGCCCCCCCTCCGGCCAAGCCGGGTGGTTTTTCTTTCATCTTGGTGGCAATGGTCACCCCGCCAATGGCCAGGCGGTCCAGGGCGTTGTCGTGGAAGACCAGGGTGAGGTCCTTGTCCTCCCCCAGCACCTCCCCGGACGGCGGCCCGCATCCCCTCGGCCAGGGCGTTGACCTTCTCCTCCTTGGTGGGGCCGGCTTCCAGGTTGGCCACCACCATCTGCTGGGGGGCGGGCTTGCCGTTTTCGTAGAGGGTCTCGTACTCGTTGACGAAGGTGTAGATGTGGGGGCCTTCAGCACCGGGGCGGCCGCCTCATAGAGTTTGGCCACCAGGGTGTCCTTGGTCTCCTGGGGCAGCTTGGGCACGTTGACGTACATACTGGGCATGGTTGTTTCTCCTTTGTGATGGCATTTTGGGGCGGCAGGGCCGTCCCCCTATACAAACCACCGGAACGGCGGGCTGCATCAGCTTTTGGGGGGCTTGGGGCTGTCCTTCTTCTTCAGCTTGGTCTGGGTGCCGTCGGCCTCCACGATGTAGACGTTGTCCAGCTGGGCCTTCCAGGCTCTGGCGGATGGCCGCCAGGTACTCCAAACGGAGGGTGGCCTGCTCCTGCTTTTCCGCCTCGGTGAGGCCGATGGTCTTGCTCTTCCGGGCCAGCTCGTTGAGCCGGGCGATGCGTTCTTCCGTCATGGTTTCCTGTCCTTTCCTCGTTATAGATACCGCTCCAGGGCCAGGATCAGCCGGCCCCGCTTGGAGGTGCCCCCCCAGTTCCGTGAGGACACACTTGCCCAGGCCCCGGCAGGTGAGCACATCCCCTGCCGCCACCACCTTTGTCGGCCTTGTCGCAGGGGCGGTGGTTCACCGCCACCCGGCCGGCCCGGATCAGGTCGGCCGCCCGGCTCCGGGGATGGAGAACCCGGCGGACACCACCGCGTCCAGCCGGGGGGAGGCCACCGTGGCCCGGATCTGCTTCCTGCTCCCCCGGGGTGGGGGTGAGCTGGTCCAGGGGCAGGGGGGCCAGCTTCACCGGGTACTTCCCCGCCTGGGTCCACTGGGAGAGAGGATGGGGGCGGTCTCCCGGAGGACCACCACCTGGGCCCCTTCCTCAGTGAGCAAAATGTCCCCCGATCTTCTCCCGGGTGAGCCCTAAACCCATGAGGGAACCCAGGTAGTCCCGGTGGGTGAGGCTGGCCCCCGGGGAGGGTCACCGACAGGGCGCAGAGGGGCAGTCCTCCCCCCGCCAGCCAGACCTCCTCCTCCAGCCAGTCGGGGGAGGAAGGCCCACAGCTTCCGCTCGGCGTCGGGGTAGCCCCGTGGAGGAGGCCCTGCCCCGGGGCGGCGGCCATGAGCAGGTCGGCGCTCTCCGCCTGCTGGGCGGGGGAGAGGAACCCCCGTGTGGGTGGGGATGCTCAGCTGCTGGGCCTTCTTTGCTGGTCCAGGATGCGGGCCAGGAGGAGGCGGCTCTCCCCGTCCCGGGCGAATCTATCCAGCAGGTCGGTTTTGTTCATGGGGTTCCCTCCTCCTTCCCCTGGGGGTGTGGCACTGTTTTGGGCGGTTTTTTTGGCGGGCTTCGCCATTTGCTGTTAAAGGTTAGTATATCCTGTCCCCCGGCCTATTGTCAACGGAAATCAGAGGGTTTATAATGGGGTATGTCTCTCTGCCCCTGTCCCTGGCCGGCGGCGGAGACGGCCTGTGACCAAGCTTGCCATAAGGAGGAGACACCAGATGCAGCGCGTCCTTTTTATCTATAACCGCCATGCGGGAAAAAACAAGACCTGGGCCAGTCTGTCTGACATCATCAACGCCATGACCGAGCAGGACTGTCTCGTCACCACCTACCCCACCCAGTACCGGGGGGGACGCCGGCGAGGCCATCGTCCGCTGGGCGGCGACTTCGACCGGGTGGTGGTGGCCGGGGAGACGGCACCCTCAGCGGGCCGTGGCCGGCGCCGCCCGCCTGCCCCAGCCCCCTTGCTGGGGTACATCCCTGTGGGCACCACCAACGACTTTGCCAAAAACCTGAACCTTCCCTGGACAGCCTCACCGACCTGGCGGTCACCGCCGTCACCGGGGTGCCCTGCACCCATGACATGGGGCGGTTCAACGGGCAGCCCCTTCCTCTATGTGGCCGCCTTCGGGGCCTTTACGGAGATCGCCTACTCCACCCCCCAGAAGAACAAAAAACCTTCTGGGCTACAACGCCTATGTGCTGGAGGTGGTGAAGAGCCTCTCCTCCATCAAACCCTACCACATCAAGGTGGAGAGTGAGGACCAGACCATCGAGGGGGACTACCTCTACGGCATGGTAAGCAACACCACTTCCGTGGGCCGGTTCCGCAACTTCCCCCCGGCAACCCCGACCTGTCCGACGGCCTGCTGGAGGTCACCCTCATCTCCCCCGTACGGGATGTGAAGGATGTGGAGGAGCTCAGCCGGGCCCTGCTGATGACCGACCCCCCATCCTCAACTCCATGCTCACCACCTTCCCCGCCCGGAAGGTGAAAATCACCGCCGCCAACGAGCTCCTCTGGACCCTGGACGGGGGGCCGGCCGGCGGCGCCCACCGGGTGGTGGAGATCGAAGCCGTCCACAACGCCTATACCATCCTCCACGGGAAATGATCCCTGCGGGCAACCGGGAAGAGGTTTGGAATTTTCTCCAAATCTTTTCCCGGTTTCTTGACTTTTATTTGGTTTAGTTGTATAATCAAGATACCAAAGGGGATCCCCCAAGGAGGTTTTTCCCATGAACAAAATCCTGCTCCCCGTGGACGGCAGCAAGCGCTCCCTGCGCACGGTGGAAATGGTCCAGCGCCTGTGCGACCCCGCCGAGAGCGACATCACCATCGTCAAAGTGGTCAGCGCCCAGCTGTACATCAACTCCTTAGACGAGATCAAGCGCAACGCGGAAAAGGCCCAGCCGGAGCTGGACGCCGTGGCCGCGCTCCCCCCGGCTACCAGGTGAAAACCCAGGTCCTCCTGGGCGGCGCCCCCGGGGCCGAGATCGTGGAGTACGCCAAAGAAACCGGCACCGATATGATTATTATGACCCGTTCCTCCCGGGGCCCCCCTGCGCAAGCTGGGTTCCGTGGCCACCTATATCGTCCGCAACGCCTCGTTCCTGGACGTCATCGTCATGCGGGAGGAAGGGGACGAATAAACTACCCCTGCCGGCCCACCCATCCACACGCATTCACCCACCCGCCAGAAATGATTGGAGGTAAGCCCACATGAAGAAGCTGTTACTGCCCATCGACGGAAGCCCCCCGCAGCCTGCGCACCATCGACATGGTCCAGCAGATCTATCCCAACCGGGAGGTGGAGGTCACCCTCCTCATGGTTCTGCCGGACCAGATGCACATCGACGGCCAGTTCACCCGGGACAAGATCGCCCGCAAGGCCACCCAGGAGCTGGACACCTTCTCCCAGCTGCTGGCCGGCTGGCCGGTGCACACTGTGCTCCTCTGGGGGCAGCCCCGGGCCGGAGATCGTCCACTTCGCCCGGGAGGGGAAGTTTGACGCCCTGGTGATGACCCGCTCCACCCGGGGCCCCTGCAAAAGCTGGGGTCCGTGGCCACCTGGTCCGCAACGCCCAGTTCTTGGACCTGATCATTATGCGGGAGAATGAGGAATAACCTTGCCCCCCCTCCATCAAACCCGCGCCCAGCGCCTTGACAGGCGTTGGGCGCGGTTTGTGCTTGTTGCTGTGCGATAAAGGAAGCGTAAGGGACGGCAAAGCACTCCTGCTGTCGCCCCTTAGCTGCCCAACTGCGAAAACAGGCGGGGCTGTCAACGGCGGGCGCGTATGCGCCGTTCATCTTGACCGCCCGCTAGCTCGGCTGGCTTTTTGCTATATTCCTCTATAAAATTAGTTCAATATGACTTTATATCCATTTGTCTGATCCCCGGTGATGGTAATGCAATAGGATTCACCAAAGTGTGCCTCCCAAGAGATCGGCTCCATATACTTTGTGATGTCATCCGGATATACATTTTCATAGTTGGGAGCCACATATTCGGTTATGATTCGGAATTGCATGGATAACTCGAAAGTATCAGGAAGATTATTTAGTTCCTCCCGATTCCACACCACAATGTTGTCGGAATCGTGTTTGATTAACGAACCGTCTGCATTTGATATACCTCCACTGTATTCGTGACCGTCTGCACAATAATCATAAACCAGCAGCCCAACATCTTCTTCTGTGTCTAATTATCTGATTGTAAACGACAAGGCTCAGTCCCAACACAACCACTATCACGGCAATAATTCCGATTGCCTTTCTCTTCATTTTAGAAACACTCCTGTTTATCAATTCATTCTTTCTTGAAGGTAAAAGAAAATTCCAATGATTGCAGCAAAGAATAAAGATAATCGGCGCTACTCTGACAAACAGCCATTCAAATGAGTGAAAAGCCACTCCGAGAACGGCAGTTTCAGGGTCACTGTAATCCCAGTCCAAATAAGGACTGCTTAATATTATTAAGGACGCAAAAATCATTACTATAATTGCACATAATGAAATAAGCAGCCAACGGATAATTTTTTCTTCTTGTGGTTTTCCTTTGTGCCAGTTGCAAATTTATTACCTCCTACAATATAGTTACGGTTGAAGGCGCGGCGTCCAGCCGCGTCTTTTTTCCATCTCAAAGCCGAAGCTGTTAGAATGGGAGAGTAAATGGCCTGACAGTAATTACCATGGGCTAACATGCCCGTACTGGAGTCCGTCAGCCGCCTCTCTCGTTCGCAAAGCATTCGATTTGCGCAGGTAGAGCCACCTTGTGCGCTCGTGTCACCCAGGAGATTGAATAGGTAATGAGGAAAGGGCGGAAAGCCATATCCAATCAGAAGGATGGACAAAATGAACGCAGTAGGGATCGATGTTTCCAAAGGGAAAAGCATGGTGGCGGCCCTGCGGCCAATGGGTGAAGCGGCGTTGCTGCCACGGGAATTTCTCCATACCGAAGTCGGTCTGGAGCAGATGGCTTACGCCATCACTACGCTGGGGAAGATACCCGCGTTATCATAGGAGGCCACCGGCCGCTACCATGAACCGGTTGCGGCGGCACTGCACAAAATACGGTATCTACGTATGCGTCCTGAACCCGCTGTACATCAAGCAGAGCGGGGGCGGCTCAATCCGCAAGGTCGAGACCGACAAGGCCGATGCCATGAAGATCGCCAAATATGGTCTTGTCAACTGGGTGGATCTGCGGGAATATACTTCTATGGACACTGTAAGACAACAATTAAAGCTGTGCAGCCGCCAGTACAACCTCTACATGAAAACGGTGATATCGCTGCAAAACAATCTCATTTCGCTGACCGACAAGACCTTTCCCGGTGTGAACGAACTGTTCTCCAGCCCGGAGCGCGCCGACGGCCACCAAAAATGGGTGGACTTTGTCATGACCTTCTGGCACTGTGACTGCATCTGCCGTGTCAGCGAGAAGGCATTCACCGATCGCTACCAGAAGTGGTGCAAACGCAAAGGTTACCATTTCAGCACAGAGAAAGCATTAGACCTCTACGCCGGAAGCTGTGGCCATTTCACCACGCGCCGAAGAATGACAACACAAAGCTGCTTATTACCACAGCGCGCTCAACAGTTGCTTTCAGGTAAGATGACGCTGGCTGCGCTGCGCGCCGAGATGACGCGCCTTGCAAAGCAACTCCCAGAGTACGATACTGTGCGCGCCATGTACGGCGTTGGCGAAACCACAGCCGCACAGCTCATGGCTGAGATCGGCGATGTACGCCGTTTCCCACGCCGCAGTTCCATTGTTGGATTTGCCGGCGTTGATCCGGCCGTAGACCAGTCCGGCAAGCACAGCGCCAAGAGCGTCCCTACGACCAAGCGCGGCTCTCCACATCTGCGGAAAACGCTGTACCAGATCATCTGTACATACCTCAGAAAAGCCCCGGCAGATGAGCCAGTGTACCAGTTCCTCGATAAGAAACGCGCGGAGGGCAAGCCGTATTTCGTCTACATGACAGCCGCGCAGAACAAGTTCCTGCGCATCTACTATGCCCGTGTGAAAGAATGCCTTGCGGCATTTGACGCGCAAAGCAGGATACCACGCAAAGCTGAATCAACAAATTACTCAATCCAGGTCGGCGAGGGAATCCTTCTCCGGTCAGCTTTGCTGTACCCATTTTTGCTCTGCGAAAATTGCGGAGCTTTTTTCATTTCAGGGCTTGACTTTTGTTTGCAGGATCGCACATGAGCATTCTTCCCAGGGTTCCAGCAAAGAGCTTCACCCGGTGGTACACCCCCAGCCGGGGAGGCTGGCGTCCACATCCACGCTCACCAGCTTGCCCGCCCCCACCCGGCGGACCAGGGCGGCATACTGCCCCCGGCCGCACACATGGTTGGGCAGGCGGCGAAGGGCCGCATGGCCAGCACCCGGGAACAGCCTGCCCGGAGCCAGGCCGCCGCCTCCGCCCCGATGAGCCAGCCGTCGGCCACCTGGAGGTCCTGGCTGATCCAGGCCGCCGCCTCCCGCTGGAAGGCGGGGAAGGGGGGCAGGGTGAAAAACCCGTGGTCCGCCAGGGCCCGGCACAGGTCCTGCTGGAGCCCCGCCACCCAGCGGCTGAGGCCCCGCCACACCCCTGGGCGGCCGCCGGCGGCGATCTGATTGCTGGCATAGTAGAGGAGGTACCAGGAGAAGCCGTTCACCGCCACCTCCCAGCCCTCCCCTCCAGGAAGGCCACCATGTCCCAGTTGCCCAGGGCGCAGTACTTGGTGTACAGCTCCCCCACCAGGGCCACCTGCCGCCGGGGCCCGGCCGCAGGGGAATTTTGGCAAAGTCCGCCGCCGCCTGGGCAAAGACCTGGCGCATCCGCCCCAGGGTGAGGCCCCCGGCCGGTTTTTCAGCTCCTCCGCCAGCCGGGCGGTCCATTGGGCCCGGCAGGCCTCCGCCGCCCTGGGGACGGCCTCCCCAGGGCCGGGTCTGGTGGGTGAGGAGGAGCAGCAGGTCCCCATAGAACAGGCCGAAGAGGGCCCGCCACACCATGTGGGGTGGATGGGCAGGGCCTGGTCCTTCTCAACCCCTTGACGTTCAGGGTGAGGACCTTCACCTGGGGATACCCTGCCTGGACCAGGGCCTTGCGGATGAGGCTGGTAAAGTTGGACCCCGGCAGGCGTCCCCCGCCGAGGGCATCAGCAGGGCGGTGTTCTCCAGGTCGTAGGCCCTGCCGCCCAGGGCCAGGAGGTACTGCCCCAGGCTCAGGTGGAAGGGGTAGCACATGTCGTTGTGGGCATACCGCAGCCCCAGCTCCCGCCGCCCCCTGGCCCTGGTCCAGGATCACCGGGAAATAGTCCCGGCTGTGGAAGGCGTACTGGGCAGGGGGAAGTGGTCGTCCAGCATGGCGGGGATCAGGAGGGTCCGCTGGCCAGGCTGGGGAACGTCCGACAGGGGGCTTCATAGGCCTTCCTCCTCTCTGAAACAGAAACCCCCGCCAGAGGCGGGGTTTGTGGGGGTTATTCCTTGGGTTGGTCCCGTCCGGCAAGGGCTCCGGCCCAGCGGGGGCTGGGGTCCTCCCCGCCGCCGGCGGGCGGGACGGGGGGCTGGGGCGGCTGGTTCTCCGCTGGCGGCGCCGGGGGCGTCTGGGACGGGCCCTCGGTGAGGTAGGGGAGTCCCGCGGTGGCGGGGTCCCGGCCCTCGATGATGGCCACCATCTCTGCGCCGGTGATGGTCTCCTTCTCCAGCAGGTACGCGACCACCTTTGTCCATATCGTCCCGGTTGTCCCGGCTGATGCCCACTGCCTGCTGGTAGCAGGTGTCCAGCAGTTCCTTCACCGCCTCGTCCATGGCGGCGGCGGTATCCTGGGCACAGTCGATGCCGTAGCCCCGTCGAGATACTGGTTCCGGCGGGAGGCCAGGGCCATCATGCCGAAGCGGTCGCTCATGCCGAACATGGCCACCATGTTCCGGGCGATGGCGGTAGCCTCCTGGATGTCCTGGCTGGCGCCGTTGGTCATGGTGTGCAGCACCACTTCCTCGGCGGCCCGGCCGCCCATGGAGACGGCGATGCGTGCTCATGAGCTCGTCCTTGGTGCGGAGCTCCGTCTTGTCCTCCTCCGGCATCAGCAGGGTATAGCCAAGAGATCCCTGGGTGTGGGGGACGATGGTGATTTTCTGCACCGGCTCGGTGTTTTTTCTGCTTGTAGGCGACCATGGCGTGTCCCCACCTCGTGATAGGCCACCAGTTTCTTTTCAAACTCCGTGAGGACGCTGCCCTTCTTCTCCGTTCCGGCAATGACCAACTCGAAGGCGGCCAGAAGATCCTCCTGGGTCACCAGCTTGCGGCCCTTGCGCACGGCCCGCAGCGCCGGCCTCGTTGACCAGGTTGGCCAGGTCCGCCCCACGCAGCCCGGCGGTGGCCAGGGCCACCTTCTTTCAGGTCCACGTCCTCCGCCAGGCGGATGTGCCGGGTGTGGACCTGGAGCGTGGCGATCCGGCCTGCCAGGTTGGGCCGGTCGATGGTGATGCGCCGGTCAAAGCGGCCGGGACGCAGCAGTGCCTGGTCCAGCACTTCGGGGCGGTTGGTGGCCGCCAGAAGGATGATGCCCTTGGTGGGGTCGAACCCGTCCATCTCCGCGAGAAGCTGGCTTAAGGTCTGCTCCCCGCTCGTCGTTGCCCCCCCATCCGGTTGTCACGACTTGCCGATGGTGTCGATCTCGTCGATGAACACGATGCAGGGGCCACCTGTTGGCCTCCTTAAACAGGTCCTGACCCGGGATGCGCCCACGCCCACGAACATCTCCACGAAGTCGGAGCCGGAGATGGAGAAGAAGGGCACGTTGGCCTCGCCGGCCACCGCCTTTGCAAGGAGGGTCTTACCGGTGCCCGGAGGGCCCACCAGCAGCGCGCCCTTGGGGAGCTTGGCGCCGATTTCCGTGTACTTTTGCGGGTTGTGGAGGAAGTCGATGATCTCCTCCATGGGACTCCTTGGCCTCGTCCTGGCCGGCCACGTCCTTGAAGGTGACGCCGGTGGACTTCTCCATATACACTTTGGCGTTGGCCTTGCCCACGCCCCCCAGGCCTCCCATGCCGCCCAGGCGGCGCATGAGAAAGACCAGCAGGGCCACCATGAGGATTATGGGCACCACATAGCTCAGCAAAGGGGTGACCAGGTAGGAGGACCCTCCTGCATGGGGAGTAGTAGGTGACGTTATGCTCCTTCAGCAGGGGGATGAGGTCGGTGTCCCCCTCCCCGATGGCCACAGGGGCGGTGACGTAGCGGGTGGCCCCGCCCTGCTCCATCTGCTGGGTGAGGACCTGGGCCAGGTCCTGGCTGGGTTCGGCGGTGGACCCCTCCACCCCGGCGGGGGTCCTCTTTCAGGTAGAAGGTGATTTTGTTGGCCGTCAACTCGGCGGTGGCCACCTTGTCCTGCTCCACCATTTCAATGAATTCAGAATAGGGGACCTCTTGGGTGCCGGCATTGGCGATCTGGTTGGCCAGGAAGTTAAAGAAGATCACCAATATGAGGGCCCAGAGGATGGCGCCGATGAAAAACCCGCGCCGGGGCCGCCGCCCCCTTTCCCTTGTTGTCTTGGTTGGAACTCAACGGTATGGATCCTCCGTTCCGGGGAGAGGCCCCCTGTCTGGATGTATGCATTCTCGGCGGGGAACCTACCCCGCCGGCATTCTTCTCACGATTCGGGGGACACCCCCGAACCTGGCAAAAATATGGTATCATATTTCCCCCGCAATGCAAGAAACGCCCTGTGACTTAGGTGTTAAGAAATTATGAAATCCCGCAAATCTGCCCCCTGGTTTCCCAAAATTCCAGGGGAAAGGGGCTTTTTCTTCCCTGGGATCCATGGTATAATACATAAAATGTGCAGATTTTCTGCCCGTTTCCCCTGTAATTTCTTCCTGCGGTCCTGGGCCTGGCCTGCCGCGGCCCAGGCCGGGATTGGAGTCTTCATGAAAGAAACATACCCCCGCCCCCCGTCCGAAGCGGCCCCAGGACGGCGCCAGCGCCGACGGGATCATCGAAGGCCGCAACGCCGTGGCCGAGGCCCTGCGGGCCGGCACCCCCATTGACAAGGTCTTTCTCCTCAAGGGCGAGGTGGACCTTCCCCTGCGCCAGCTGGCCAACCAGGCCCGGCAGCAGGGGAGCCGTGCTGGCAGAGGTGGACCGGCACAAGCTGGACGCCATGAGCCGCACCCACGCCCACCAGGGCGTCATCGCCCTGGCCGCCGTGCGGGAGTACGCCTCGGTGGAGGACCTCCTCCAGGCCGCCCGGGACAGGGGGGGAGCCCCCTGCTGGTGGTGTGCGACGAGATCTCCGACCCCCACAATCTGGGGGCCATCCTCCGCACCGCCGAGTCCGCCGGGGCCCACGGGCTCATCATCCCCAAGCGCCGGTCCGCCGGACTGACCGCCATCGTGGGCAAGACCTCCGCCGGGGCGGTCGCCTATCTGCCGGTGGCCCGGGTGCCCAACCTGCCCTCCCTGCTCAAGCAGCTGAAGAAGGAGGGCCTCTGGATCTTCGGCGCCGCCGCCGACGGCCCCGTCTCCCTGTATGAGGCCGACCTGAAAGGCCCCGCCGCCATCGTCATCGGCTCCGAAGGCGCTGGCATGAGTCGCCTGGTGGCGGAAACCTGCGATTTCCTGGTCAGCATCCCCATGAAGGGGAAGCTCAACTCCTCAACGCCAGCGCCGCCGCCGCCATCCTCCTCTACGAGGCCGTGCGGCGCCGGCGGTAACCCACGCCCCCACAGGGGTTCCATTCCCCCGCCGTCCCATGGAGGTTTTGATACAATGGCAGATGACAAATTCAGTTTAGGGGACATTCTGTGGGAATACGCCGACTATACCCCCCGGCGGCCACGCCGGCAAGCCTGCGGCACCCCTGCCGCCGGAGACGCCCCAGCGCCCCACGGTGCCTCCGGTCTCCCCGGGGATCACCTCCCCCAGCCGGTGGCCCTGGCGGGGTCACCCAAGCCGGCCCCCCAAAGCCCCTGGCGGGCTGTCCCCCCCCGGCCGGCCCAGCAGCCCCTCCCCGCCAACGCGCCCCTGCCGGCCAACCAGCCTCCGGCGGCCCCGCCAAAGGCCCCCCAGGCGGCCCCCCAACCGGCCCCCCCGGCAGGGCAGCCCCCGGCCCACGCCCCCCCGCCAACCAGCCGGCCAACCAGACGCCCCTGCCGGCGCCCAAGCCCTCCCCCACACCGCCGGCCCAGCCTGCCGGTCAGCCTCCCCAGGCCCCACCGGCCTCCGGAGCCAGTTCGACCCCCAACCAAACCCCACCGGCCCCCCGGAGCAGGCTCGACGCCCAACCAGGCCCTGCCGGCATCCGGGGCAAGCCCGGCTCCCAACCAAACCCCACCGGCCCCCGGGGCAGGCCCGACGCCCAACCAGGCCCCACCGGCCCCCCGGGGCAGGCCCGACGCCCAACCAGGCCCCGCCGGCCCCCGGGGCAGGCTCGACGCCCAACCAGGCCCCGCCGGCCCCCGGGGCAAGCTCGACGCCCAACCAGGCCCCACCGGCCCCCGGCCCTGCCCAGGGCGCCCAGCCTGGTGCCCAGGGGCAACAGCCCCTCAACCGGAACCCGCCCCCAGGGCAGTCCGGAGGGGGCAGCCCGCCCCGGCCCCTGACCAGCCGGTGGAAACCGGGGTCCCCTTTAGACGACGGGCCGGAGCTCATCGCCTTCACCCCCGACCCCAAGGCCGCCCAGGCAGAGGCCGCCGGCCAGGAGGGGCGGCCCAAGCCCCCAGCCCGGCCAGCCCACCCAGGGGCAGCCCACCTCCGGGGGCCCCTGCCGCCCCTTCGGGGGCCCCCGGCCTGGGGCCCCCGGCCTGCCGGCGGTCCCCAGGCCCGCCCTGCCGGCCCCGGCGGGGCCGCCGCCGCCCGGCCCAGGAGGCCTTCCAGCCCTTCCGGGAGCGGAAGGGCAAGGCCCCGGAGCCCCCACCCCCGACGCGCCTCCGGCCCAGCTGGCCACAGAGTACGGCCCGGGCCTGTCCGCCCTGAAGACCAAGTGCGCCGTCTCCGGGGTGCTCACCGGGTGCTGGTGGTCCTGTCCCTGCTGGACAGCGGCCTGCTCCCCTTCCTCACCGGCCTGGTACCCACGGAGATCGCCCTCTGGGCGGGGCTGGCCCTGTTTGCCGTGTGCGGCGGGCTGTGCTTTGACGTGCTCCAGCAGGGTTTGCTCCAACTCACCAACCGGGCCCCCAACGGGGATACCTTGGCCCTCTTCGCCGCCGTGTTCACCTTGGCGGACGGGGTCACCCCAGTGGCCGCCCCCTTCCGGGAGGTCACCCTCCCCTTCTTTGCCCCCTGCGCCCTGGTGCTCACCTTCCACCTGCTGGGGCAGTACTGTGACCGCTCGGCCAAGTTCCAGGCCTGCCGGACGGCGGCCCCGGTGGCTCAGCCCTATGTGGTCACCCAGGACGCCAACGTCCTGGGGGGCCAGCCCGCCTTTCCGGAAATGGCTGGGGCGCCCCGGGGCTTCAGCGACCAGATCCGCACCACCAGCCAGACAGAGGCCCAGTTCCGCCGGCTGACCCCGGTGCCGCTGGCGGCCTGCTTCGCCCTGTCCCTGGTGACCACCGTGGCCCACCACCAACCCTGGCTGGTGCTCTGGTCCCTGTCGGCCCTGTTCTGCGCCGCGGCCACCTTTGGGGCCACCCTGTCCCTGGCCCTCCCCTGCGCCTGCTGGGGGGCAAGCTGGCCAAGCTGGGGGTGGCCCTGGCCGGCTGGCCCGGCCTGCTGGCCGCCAAGGGTGCAAGGCCGCCCTGCTGCTGGACCAGGACGTCTACCCCCCCGGCACCATCGCCCTCACCGGCTCCCGGGTGTTTGGGAGCCTGTCCATGGAGCGGACGGTGTCCTACTCCGCCTCGGTGATCCGGGCCTCCGGCTCGGGGGCTGCGGTACCTCTTTGACAATCTCCTCCGGGCGGAGGGGAGCAGCTACCTGCCCATCGACAAGATCGTCATGCAGGACACCGGCCTCATCGGCCAGTGCCAGGACCAGCAGATCCTGGTGGGCAATAGCGACTTTATGAGCCGCCAGGGGCATCGCCCTGCCCCCGGGGATCAAGGCCAAGGACGCGGTGTTCTGCGCCGTGGACCGGGAGCTGGTGGGGATGTTCGTGCTTTGCGGTACACCCTCCACCCCTCCATCCTGCCCTCCCTGCAGACCATGATCGCCCACCGGATCTCCCCGGTGATGGCCACCCGGACTTTAATCTCACCCCCCACCGGTCTGCGGCTGTGGGGCCGGCTGTCGGTGGACCAGATCACCTTCCCCCGACCTGCGGCGCCGGGTGGTCCTCTCCGGCCCCCGGCAGATCCACGGCACCACCCTGGTGGCGGTGCTCTGCCGGGAAGGGGTGGCCCCTTCTCCCAGGCCCTGGTGGCCAGCCAGCGCATCCGCCGGGCGGCCGCCTTCAGCCAGTGGTTCGTCCACATCGGGGCCTGCGTGGGGGTGGTGATCACCGCCGCCCTGTCCTCCGCCGGGGCCCTCACCGCCATGTCCCCGTGGAACCTGTCCCTGTTCCTGCTTTGCTGTGGTTCGTCCCGGTGCTGATGCTCTCCCTGTGGACCACCCAGTACTGAACCAGCGACTACCTACAATGTAAATGGAACAAACGAAGCCGCCCTGGCAGACCCGATGGGTCCGCCAGGGGCGGCATTTTGCTGGGGAAACGTGCTCATCTGCGAAACAGGTCCGCAAAGGGTGCCTCCGTAGAGGGCAGCCAGGTCCATGAGCTGCTGGTCGGTGGGGTCGGCGGTGTCCTTTTCCCAGGCCTCCACCTCCTGGGGGTGATCCCCAGGGATTGGGCCACGCTCTCCACGGTCATGCCCCGGGCCTGGCGCTGGCGGCACAGCCTGGCCCCCAGGGAGAGGCCCCCCGGCCGCAGGCAGGGCTGCCGGGGTCTTGAGGTACTTCCGCAGGGCCTGGATGCCAAAGATGGCCAGCACCACCAGGAGGACCAAAACCACAAGGTTGAACAGCGACCAGAGTCCGGCAAGCGCCATCATTTCGTTTCCTCCTCTCTCCGTTGCCTCGGGGGGCGGCGATGCCCCCCGCCTTCTGCTTCTACGGACAGGGTACCATAGGAAGCCCCTTCGTCAATCCATTTGCACAAAACGCAGAGAGCAAGTCTCTCCTCTTTTGTCCATTTCTTCCCCTCTTCCGCAGGAAACGCCTCCCCGGGCGGACTGTGAACGGTCCGCCCGGGGAGGCGCTTTTTTTCAGGTGTTATCCTCTGGTTACTCCCCCACCACGCTGATCCGGGCCTGGGGGTGGGCGCCGCTGACCGCCTCGTCCACCAGGGCGATGGCGTAGTCGGCGTAGCTAATGACGCTCTCCCCTGGCGTTGCAGGTGAACTCCTCCCCGGCCAGGATGTATTTCCCGGTGCGGGCCCCTCCGGCTGGAAATCTGCGGCGGGGCTGAGGAAGGTCCACTGCACGTCATTGCGGGTCCGCGCCGCCTCCAGCGCCTTGCCCTGGGCCTGGGCCAGGGGCAGGAATTCCGCTGGGAAGCCCGGGCCGTCCGAGAGCACCGCCGTGTGCTCCGGGTTGGTGTACAGGTCGCCGGCGCCCCCCACCACCAGCAGGCGGGTGCCGGTGCCGCTGAGGCAGTCGCACAGGTGCTGGAGGAGGTGCCGTGGAGGGGCAGGGTGTCCTCGGTCCAGGCGCCGAAGGCGTCCACCACCACGTCATACCCGCCAGGTCTTGGGGGTCAGGTCGAAGAGGTCCTTCTGCACCACCTGGGTGGCGGCGGAGCGGTTCTCCCCCCGCACCACGGCGGTGACATCCAGGCCCCGGCCCAGGGCCTCCTCCACGATTTTTTGACCGGCTTTTCCATTGGCGCAAACAACAGCAAGTTTCATGATACACTCCTCCATCGATCGTATTTTGATCCGGCCAGCGGCCGGACTGCCGGGAACCTGCCCCGGCGGGCTTGCTTTTTTCTTTCGATGGTTTTATTATAAGGATGGTACCGCCAAATTGTAAAGTAGGCACCTTATTGTGCGGTAGGTACCCAAAAGATACTAAGGAGAGGAGGCGGCCCTGTGGAAACCCCTGCAAGAGATCGCCCACACCCCCCGCCAAGGAACTGCCCGCCTGCCCGGTGGAGACCACCCTGACCCTCATCAGCGACAAGTGGAAGGTGCTGATCCTCCGGGACCTGCTTTGCCGGGCACCAAGCGGTTTGGGGGAACTGAAAAAATCCATCGGTAATGTGTCCCAGAAGGTGCTGACCGCCCAGCTGCGGCAGATGGAGCAGAGCGGCCTCCTGACCCGCACGGTCTATCCGGAGGTCCCGCCCCGGTAGAGTACACCCTGACGGACCTGGGCTACAGCCTCAAGCCCATCCTGGACGCCATGTGGGACTGGGGCACCGCCTACCAGGCCAAACAGGAATAACCCCCTCACGCAAGAAGGCCCTCCGGCATACGCCGGAGGGCCTTCTTCCCGGAAACAACTAGGCCAGGGGAAAGAGCCCCCTCACCCCAGGGAGGCCCCCCAGGGCTCGGGCCTGGTCCAGTTCGGGCTTGCCCTGATGTCCCCCACGTCCCAGTTTCCCCGGCCAGGACGTGGCCCAGGTTGGTCCACTGGAGGTGTTCCGTCAGGTGGTCATAGTAGGCCAGCACATCCGCAAAGCCGTTCCCCTCCGCCGCCATCAGCAGGGCGGAGGCCCGGCCATGGCCCCGGAGCAGGTTGCCCTCCCCCCTCCTCCAGGGCGAAGAGGCGGTCAGGGCCAGCTTCAGCTGGCCGCTGAACCCCCAGTAGTACAGGGGGAGGCCAACACCACCACGTCGCTGGCCTTCACCGCGGGGTAAATCTTTGGCCATGTCGTCCTTCTGCACGCAGGGACAGGGCTGGCTGCTGTGGCCCCCCAAAGCAGCCCCTGCAGCCGTGGAGGTCCAGCTCCTCCAGGAAGAAGGTGGTCACCTGGTGGCCGGCGGCCTCCGCCCCCTGGGTGAAGGCCGCCACCAGGGCGGCGGTGTTCCCCCTTCCGCCGGGGGCCGCCGTTGAGAATGACAATGTTCCGTTTCATCGTGTACCTCCCCAACAATTGGATCGAATGGTTACCCTTCCCCAATACCCGGAGGAAGAACAGGGCCAGCACCCCCAGCATGATGGGTTTGACCCCCTGCCTCCCTTTTCCAGGAAGAAGGTGGTCCCCAGCCAGTTGCCCACCAGGCCGCAGGCCCCCGCCGCCAGGCCCAGGGGCAGCAGCACCTGGCCGTGGAGCCAGAAGAGGGACAGGCCCGTGAGGTTGGTGGTGAGGTTGAGGACCTTGGCCACCCCGTTGGCGGTGGCCAGGGGAGATGGGCCCGCGGCGGTGAGGAGGAGCAGGAGAAAGGTCCCCGTCCCGGGCCCGTAAAACCCGTCGTACACCCCCACCCCCAGGGCCACGGTCAAAGCGATGGCGAAGGTCTTTCCCGGGGGAAAGGGGGCGGTCGCCCCCCACTCCCTTGCCCCAGAGGAGGTAGGCGGCGGTCACCGGCAGGATGACCAGCATCACCCTGCGGAAGGCCTCATCGTCCAGCCGGAGGGCCAGGCTGGCCCCTGCCGCCGACCCCGCCAGGGACCCCACCGCCAGCACCAGGGCCCGCTTCCAGGGGACATACCCCCGCCGGGCCAGCTTCCCCCACCGACAGGGCGGTGCCCATGGCGGAGCTGAGCTTGTTGGTGCCGATGGCCACATGGGCCGGCGGCCCCGCCATAAGGTAGGCCGGCAGGGGAGATCAGCCCCCGCCCCCGGCCACCGCGTCCACAAACCCCGCCAGGCAGGCCAGGGGGCAGACCAGCAGAAACTGCGCCGCTTCCATCCCCTTTACTTCTGGACGGTGTCGGAGTTCTGGTTGTAGGCCTTGGCCACGCACTTCCACTGGCCGTCCATCTTCAGCAGGAGCAGGACGTCGGTAAAGTCGATGCGGCCGCCCCAGCCCTCCTCCAGGACCCGGACCACCGCCAGGGTCTCCTCCAGGAGGAGGACGTCTACCCGGGCCTTGAAATTCTCTCCGGCGGCCACGGTATCGACATTATGGTAGAACTGCTCGATGGACCCGTGCTCCAGCTTCCCGTCCAGGTAGCCGAAGAGGACGGCCTCGTCGGTGAAGAGCTCCCGGGCATACTGGCTGTTGCCCTCGGCCACGCTCTTGACAAACTTCATGGCGGCTTCCTCCACCGCCTGGTACTCTTGGTATGGTGCACGCATAATACGCTTCTCCTTCCGCGCTGACAGCGCCTGTATTGGGGAGGACGGGTGGGGTTGACTTTCCCTCCCGTCGGCACTACAATCATAGCAGGAATTTGAAAAAGCGCAAGTACGCACAATAAGGTGCAATACTTACCGAAAGGAAAGTGAGTCTATGGCCCAGCGTCGCATCTCCAACGAAAGCCTCTGCACCACCGGCTTTCACTACACCCTGTCCCTCATCAGCGGCAAGTACAAGATGACCATCCTCTACACCCTCATGGAGTTCGGGGGTGGTCCGGTTCAACGAGATGAAGCGGTACATCGGCAGCATCTCCTACAAGATGCTCAGCGCCACCCTGAAGGAGCTGGAGGGGGACGGCCTGGTCCACCGGGAGGAGTACCCCCAAATTCCGCCCAAGGTGGAGTACAGCCTCACGGGCAGGGCAAGTCCCTCATCCCCATCCTGGACAACCTGTGCCAGTGGGGGACGACCACCGCCTCTGACCCGCCGGTTCCAGGGCGGTTTTCGAACATTTGTTTGACTTCCTCCCCGGGGTATGGTACAATACCCCCCGACTAGAGAGCTTGCAGTCGGGAGGGCCGCGCCATGACCAACCTCACCCCCAAACAGCGGCGGATCTACGACTTCATCCGCACCTTCACCCGCCGGCAGGTACCCCCCCCACCCTGCGGGAAATCGGCCAGGCGGTGGGGTCCGCCCCCTCCACGGTGAAGTATCACCTGGACAACCTCCGCCAGGCCGGCCTGATCCAGTGGGACGGGGGCAAGACCCGGTCCCTCTCCCTCCCCCACCCGGCCAGATGCCCCGCCCGACCAGGTCCCCTGGTGGGCCACGTGGCCGCCGGGGCCCCCATCCTGGCGGAGGAACACGTGGAGGACTATGTCCCCTTCCCCACCGGCGGCCACCCTGAGGACTACTTCGCCCTGCGGGTGGGGGGAGTCCATGCTGGGGGGCGGGGATCCACCCCGGGGACCTGGTGGTGGTCCACTGCCAGCGGGAGGCGGTGAACGGAGAAATCGTGGTGGCCCTCTTCGACGACGAGGCCACGGTGAAAACCCTCTCCCGGAAAAACGGCCGCACCTGGCTCCTCCCCGCCAACCCGGACTACGAGCCCATCGACGGCACCCACGCCGAGATCATCGGCAAGGTAGTGGCCCTCATCCGGCGGTATTGACCGCCCCTGGGCAGGGCCCACTTTGGGCCCCGCCGCCCCACAACCTCCTTTCCCCACAGGGACGCAGGCCGGCTGGTCTGCGTCCCTGTTTTCCCTTTGACACCGGGTCTGGGTGTGATAAAATAAATTGGTTTTCAAATCCTACTCATTTCCTGTGAAATTTTTGCCACAACAACCCATGCCATAAGGAGGCCAATCCCATGCGGAAAACCTACGACACCTTGATTTTTAGGCTGCGGCGAGGCCGGCGTCTTCGCCGCCTACGAACTCCGCCGCCAGCGCCCCCTCCTGCGGGTGCTGGTGGTGGACCAGGGGCGGGATATCTACCACCGCAGCTGCCCCATCGTGGCGGGCAAGGCACCTCCTGCGTAGACTGCAAGATGTGCGATACCATGTGCGGCTTCGGCGGGGCCGGCGGCTTTCTCCGGACGGAAAATACAATTTTACTACCGCGTTCGGCGGCTGGCTGACCGACTTCATGCCGGACGAAGGAGGTCATGGAGCTGATCGACTATGTGGACTCCATCAACGTGGCCCACGGCGCCACCACCGGTCTTCTCCACCTCCACCCCCGAGGCCCAGGGCCCTGGAGCGCCGAGGCGCTGGCCTATGACCTCCACCTCCTCCAGGCCCGGTGCAAGCACCTGGGCACCGAGAACAACCTGCGCATCCCCACCAACATCTACGAGGACCTGCGGAAGGACATCACCTTCCAGTTTGACACCGCCGTCACCGCCATCCGCCGGGATGGGGCGGGCTACTGCCTGAGACCGCCGACGGGGACGAATACGCCGCCCCCTGGCTCATCGCCGCCCCCGGCCGGTCCGGCGCCGAGTGGTTCGCCGACCAGTGCCGCGCCCTGGGCCTGCCCATGACCAACAACCAGGTGGACATCGGCGTACGGGTGGAACTGCCCGCCAACGTCTTTGAGAACATCACTGACGTAGTTTACGAGTCCAAGCTTGTCTACCGCACCAAAGCATACGGCGATCAGGTGCGCACCTTCTGCATGAATCCCTACGGCCATGTGGTGGCGGAGAATGTGGAGGGCATCAACACGGTCAACGGCCACTCCTACTCCGACCCCAAGCTCCAAAGCGAGAACACCAACTTCGCCCTTCTGGTGTCCAACCGCTTCACCCAGCCTTTTAACGAGCCGTACCGCTACGGCAAGCACATCGCCTCCCTGTCCAACATGCTGGCCGGGGGCGTGCTGGTCCAGCGCTTCGGCGATCTGGTGTCCGGCATCCGCACCAACGACCACCGGATGAGCAAGTCCTTCACCCGGCCCACCCTCACCTAAACAGCAGTTTTGCGGGTGACGGAACACGGTGGATATTATCACTCATTTCGCCTGGATTCTCTCTAACCGAAGGGCCACTAATATAGAACTGACGGAAGCGGGCGGGGAGTCGCAGGTCGGCGGTCTTGGATGGAAAAGCAATAATAAGTAACCATTGCATAGCGCCTCTGGAAGCCAAGGGCGATCCAAAGCGGGGGACCTCTGCCGTTAACAGCAAAGATGAGCTGCGGTCACAGTGGAGGATCTCGCCGCTGGGTCATCGGAACCGCAGATTTTCTTCCAAGGTCACGGGCTGTCCAGTGCAGAAAAGTAACCATCATCGGCTATGCGGGCCACATAAAATCACTACCTCAAACCTCATTTTATCTGATTATCCGATAAAATCAAGAGGAACACTCTCAATATAATCTGAAAACAGATACATTGGGTGTCCTTATGCCGAGAAGAAAAAGAATTTGGAGATAGAAATGATGTTGGACGGCGCATTGTGGAACTGA
>VOFC01002067.1_pt1 | contig 52137 bp, 59 predicted proteins | sample 5384161 | NCBI WGS metagenome assembly VOFC01 (sample SAMN12384722, study PRJNA508395) | human gut metagenome | isolation source: healthy gut B | host: Homo sapiens | reverse complement strand
CCCGACTTTTTTTCGTGCCATTTAGCCCACCTCCTTCTGCTGAAGAATTTCCTTATAATAAGCAAGTTCATTCCTGAAATTAAAGTCAATTCGGATAATATGATCAAGTACATCAAGATGACGGCATCCTCCAACTTCGGCAATATGTTCTCGGTGCTGGCGGCCTCGGCGCTGCTGCCCTTCCTGCCCATGATGAGCGTGCATCTCATCTTCCTGAATCTGATCTACGATTTGAGCTGCACGGCGATTCCTTGGGACAATGTGGACGAGGAATTCATTGCAAAGCCCCGGAAATGGGATGCTTCCAGCGTGGGCAATTTCATGCTCTGGATCGGGCCCACCAGTTCCATCTTCGACTTTACCACCTATATTTTCATGTACTTTGTGTTCTGCCCGCTGTTCGTGTCCGGCGGCGTGCTGTTCAATGATCTGGCGGCTCATTACAGTGGAGCACAGCTGGCCCTGATGCAGGCAAAATACATCGGAATGTTCCAAGCGGGCTGGTTTGTGGAGTCCATGTGGAGCCAAACGCTGGTCATTCACATGATCCGCACCCCCAAGCTGCCCTTCATCCAGAGCCGCGCCTCCGCTCCCGTGACGCTGCTGACCATGACCGGCATTGCGGTGCTGACGGTGATCCCCTTCACGCCCTTTGGCGCGGCACTGGGATTTGTTGCGCTGCCCGCCGCCTATTTTGCTTACCTGATCCCCTGCATCCTGCTCTATATGGTGCTGGCGACCAGTCTGAAAAAAAAGCCTATGTTCGTCACTACGGCGAGCTGCTGTAAAGGAGGAAAACCCATGAACTGGAATGAACTTTGGATGACCGTATTCGGCACTACCCACTGGCTGGGCCTTGATCTGGGCTTCTGGGTGTCTATGGCGGTGGTGGCCCTCATTGTGGTGGCCATGAACGCTGTGTTTCTGGGGGTATGAAGCCCCAGAAGAAACCCGCAGACCAGCCCAAAACGGCATGAAAGAACGATTTTATAAGTAAAATATCCCGGTCATTCTCTCTGCTGGGCGCAAGGGAATGACCGGGATATTTTTATTTAGTGTGCACAGAAGTGAAAATAGTATCTTGCTTTTTCTCACAAAATGTGGTATATCCATTATACGAAACATCGCTTTGAAAGAACGCTCCACCGTTCAATGATGTATAAATGGGAGGTGCCCGCCATGACCGCCGTGATCTACGCCCGCTATTCCAGCGACAACCAACGCGAAGAATCCATTGAAGGCCAAATTCGTGAATGCACGGCCTATGCGGAAAAAGAACGGCATCACCATCGTCAAGCACTACATCGACCGCGCCCTTTCCGCTAAAACTGACAATCGTCCGGAGTTCCAGCAGATGATAAAGGACAGCGAAAAGCGGCTGTTTGACATTGTGCTGGTCTGGAAACTTGACCGCTTTGCCCGAAACCGCTATGATTCGGCACACTACGAGTATCAGTTGGAGCGGAACCACGTCAAGTTGGTATCGGCCACCGAGCCGATTTCAGAAGGCCCAGCAGGTATTATGGTCAAAAGTATGCTCACCGGCATGGCTGAGTACTATTCCGCAGAACTTTCTGAAAAGGTCGTGCGCGGCATGACCGAGAATGTTCTGAAGGGTAAGTACAACGGCGGCACGATTCCCATTGGCTATACGGTAGACGAGGAAAAGTTCTTCCAGATTGACCCTTTGAAAGCTCCCTTTGTGGTAGAAGTCTTTCAGCGTTACAACGATGGTGCAACCATGAAAGAGCTGATGAACTGGCTGAACGACAGTGGCGTGACCACCAACCGCAATCAGAAGTTCACCTATAACAGTATTCAGACCTTGCTGACAAACCGCCGTTATATCGGCGAGAACCGTTTTAAGGACATTGTGATGCCGGACAGCATCCCGGTTATCATTGAGAAAGAACTGTTCGACAGTGTACAGGATAAAATCGCCAAGAACCGCCGCGCTCCGGCTCGGCACAAAGCGGAGGACGATTATTTGCTGACGACCAAGCTGTTCTGTGGAATGTGTGGAGCGATGATGTTCGGCGAGTGCGGAACGAGTCGAAATAAGAACGTCCACCATTATTATAAATGTGCTAATGCCAAGCGCACCAAGACCTGCAAGAAAAAGACCGTCCGCAAAGAGTGGCTGGAAGATCTGGTAGTCAACGAAACCATGAAGATGATTCGTGACGATGACAGTATCCAGTCCATCGTGGATGCGGTGATGATTCTTCAGGAACAGGAGAACACGGTGCTGCCCCCTGCTGGAAAAGCAGATGAAGGATATAGAGAACGGCATCGAGAATCTGTTAAATGCGATTCAGGCAGGTGTACTGACCAGCTCGACCAAAGGACGCTTGGAAAAGTTGGAGGCGCAGCAGAAAGAGTTGGAAATCCGCATCGCGGAAGAAAAGCTGGCGAAACCGAAAGTCAGCGCAGATTTTGTGATGTTCTGGCATAAGGAGAAGCAGATGGAGTTTTGGTTTTCGGAATTTCACACCCCGGACGTCAAGCACAGCATCCGGGTCAACAAGCAGCTCTACTCCAAGCAGAGCGACTACCAGCGCATCGATATTTTTGAGACGCCCGAGTTTGGCCGGGTGCTGACGCTGGACGGCAACGTCATGCTCACCGAGCGGGACGAGTTCATCTACGACGAGATGATCGTCCACGTCCCGATGGCCGTCCACCGGGAGGCCAAGGACATCCTCGTCATCGGCGCAGGCGACGGCGGCGTGGTACGGGAGCTGACCCGCTACGACCGGGTCGAGCGCATCGACCTCGTGGAGATGGACCCACAGGTCGTGGAGGCCTGCCGCGCCTATCTGCCCGGCAACGCCTGCCGGATGGATGACCGCCGGGTGCACATCTACTTCGAGAACGCCCTGAAGTACATCCGCCGCTGCGAGGCTGACTACGACCTCATCATCGTGGACTCCTCCGACCCCTTCGGCCCCTCTGAGGGCCTGTTCACCCGGGAGTTCTACGGCAGCTGCTACAAGGCCCTGCGGGAGGACGGCATCATGGTCAACCAGCAGGGCAGCCCCTTCTACACCGAGGACGCCAGCGCCATGCAGCGCAGCCACAAGCGCATCGCGTCCACCTTCCCGGTCAGCCGGGTCTATCAGGCCCATATCCCGACCTTCGCCGCCGGTTACTGGCTCTTCGGCTTTGCCTCGAAGAAGTACCACCCCATCGACGACCTCGACGCCGACGCATGGAAGGCGCTGAACCTGCGCACCCGCTACTACACCACCCGGCTCCACGTCGGAGCCTTCTATCTGCCGGCATTCCTCGAGGAGATGCTGCGCGAAGTGGAGGAACCCAAATGATCTCACCCAATGTTGAAACCTTCATCGGCTGCGACAGCAGCTACCGCGCCGCCGACATCGTGCTCTACGGCGCCCCCTTCGACTCCACCACCAGCTACCGCCCCGGCGCACGGTTCGGCCGTCGGCCATCCGGCACGAGAGCTTCGGCCTCGAGACCTACAGCCCCTACCAGAACGCCGACCTCACCGACTTCGACGTCTTCGACAGCGGCGACCTCGAGCTTTGCTTCGGCTCCAGCGAGGCAGCCCTCGCCGACATCGAGGCCCGGGCGGCGGAGATCCTGAAGGACGGCAAGCTGCCCCTCCTGCTGGGCGGCGAGCATCTGGTGACGCTGGGCGCTGTGCGGGCCGTGGCGCAGAAATACCCCGGCCTCCACATCATCCACTTCGACGCCCACGCCGACCTGCGGGACGACTACCTCGGCGCGAAGCTGAGCCACGCCTGCGTCCTCCGCCGCTGCCATGAGCTGGTGGGCGACGGACACATCCACCAGTTCTGCATCCGCAGCGGCGACCGGGCCGAGTTCGAGTTTGCCGCCCAGCACACCGAGATGCACAAGTTCGACTTCACCGGCCTTGCCGAGCTGACCGAGCAGCTCTGCGCCACCAAAGAGCCGGTCTACCTCACCATCGACCTCGACTGTCTCGACCCCTCCTGCTTCCCCGGCACCGGCACCCCCGAGGCCGGCGGCGTGAGCTTCCTGCAGCTGCTGGACGCCATCCGCACCGTGGCCAAGGCCAACATCGTAGGCGCGGACCTCAACGAGCTGGCCCCCATGCTGGACATCTCCGGCGTCTCCACGGCCACGGCCTGCAAGGTGCTGCGGGAGCTGCTCATCGCGCTGGACAAGGGCTGGCCCGGCTTCCAGACCTGACGAAGGAATGAATATTTTGACATAAAGGAGAAACCATCATGAGCAAAGTTCTGATCATCGGCTGCGGCGGCGTGGCCTCCGTCGCCATCCACAAATGCTGCCAGGTGCCCGAGGTGTTCACCGACATCTGCATCGCCAGCCGCACCAAGTCCAAGTGCGACAAGCTGGCCGCCGAGCTTGCCCCCAAGACCATGACCCGCATCACCACCGCGCAGGTGGACGCCGACCATGTGGACGAGGTCATCGCCCTCATCAAGAGCTACCAGCCCGACCTCGTGATGAACATCGCCCTGCCCTATCAGGATCTGACCATCATGGACGCCTGCCTCGCCTGCGGCGTCAACTACATGGACACCGCCAACTACGAGCCGGAGAACACCGACGACCCGGCATGGCGCGCCGTCTACGAGAAGCGCTGCAAGGAGGCAGGCTTCTCCGCCTACTTCGACTACAGCTGGCAGTGGGCCTACGCCAAGAAGTTTGAGGAGGCCGGCCTCACCGCCCTGCTGGGCTGCGGCTTCGACCCGGGCGTGACGCAGGCTTACTGCGCCTACGCCAAGAAGCACGAGTTCGACACCATCGACACCATCGACATCCTCGACTGCAACGGCGGCGACCACGGCTATGCCTTCGCCACCAACTTCAACCCCGAGATCAACCTGCGTGAGGTGTCTGCCCCCGGCAGCTACTGGGAGGACGGCCACTGGGTGGAAATTCCGGCTATGAGCATCAAGCGGGAGTACGACTTCGACAAGGTGGGCCAGAAGGATATGTACCTGCTCCACCACGAGGAGATCGAGTCCCTCGCCAAGAACATCCCGGAGGCAAAGCGCATCCGCTTCTTCATGACCTTCGGCCAGAGCTATCTCGACCATATGCGCTGCCTCGAGGACGTGGGGATGCTCTCCACCACGCCCATCCAGTTCAACGGTCAGGAGATCGTGCCCATCCAGTTCCTCAAGGCCCTCCTGCCCGACCCTGCCAGCCTCGGCCCCCGCACCAAGGGCAAGACCAACATCGGCTGCATCTTCACCGGCAAGAAGGACGGCAAGGAGAAGACCTACTACATCTACAACGTCTGCGACCATCAGGAGTGCTACAAAGAGGTCGGCTCGCAGGCCATCAGCTACACCACCGGCGTGCCCGCCATGTGCGGCGCCCTGATGCTGCTGACCGGCAAGTGGACCACCAAGGGCGTCCACACGGTCGAGGAGTTCGATCCGGACCCCTATCTGGACGCTCTGGACAAGTACGGCCTGCCCCGCTCTGAGAGCCACAGCCCGGCTCTGGTGGACTGATGCGGGTGCTTGATACACGCCCGCCCTTTGCCGGGCTGGCAAACCTCTCCGAAGCGGCCCTCGCTTCCCTGCCCACCCCCTGCTACCTGCTGGACGAGGCCCAGCTGCGCCGCAACGGCGAGATCCTGCTGGGCGTCCAGCAGCGGACGGGCTGCAAGATATTGCTGGCCCAGAAGGCCTTCTCCAATTTCGACCTCTACCCCCTCCTCGCGCCCTATCTGGCGGGCACGGAGGCCAGCGGCCTCTACGAGAGCCGTCTGGGCAGGGAGGAGCTGCCCCAGAAGGAGAACCACGTCTTCTGCGCAGCCTACCGGGTGGACGAGTTCGCAGAGCTGCTCCACTACGCCGACCACGTCGTCTTCAACTCCCCCGCCCAGCTGGCAAAGTTCGGCCCGGCGGCAAAGGCTGCGGGCAAGAGCGTGGGCCTGCGCATCAACCCCGAGTGCTCGACGCAGGAGGGCCACGCCATCTATGACCCCTGCGCCCCGGGCAGCCGCCTCGGCACCACCCGCGCCCAGTGGGATGCCGCGCTGGAAAAGCAGCCGGGCCTCTCTTCCCTGCTGGACGGCCTCCACTTCCACACCCTCTGTGAGCAGGACGCCGACGCGCTGGCCCTGACGCTGGACGCGGTCGAGGCGAAGTTCGGCAGCCTGCTGCCGGGCCTGAAGTGGCTCAATTTCGGCGGCGGACACCACATCACCCGCCCGGGCTATGCCCTTCCGACGCTGGAAGCCTGCATCACCCGGATGCAGGAGAAGTACGGTGTACAGGTCTATCTCGAGCCGGGCGAGGCGTGGGCGCTGAACGCGGGCTATCTCGTCACCACGGTGCTGGACACCCTGCACAACGGCAGCACCAGCCTCGCCATCCTCGATATGTCTGCCGCCTGCCACACCCCGGACGTCATCGAGATGCCCTACCGCCCGCCCCTGCTGGGCGCAGGGGAGCCGGGCGAAAAAGCGTCACCGTCCGCCTCGGCGGGCCGACCTGCCTCGCAGGCGATGTCGTGGGAGACTACAGCTTCGACGCCCCCCGACCGAGGGCGACAGGCTCCTTTTCGGCGATATGGCCATCTACACCACCTGCAAGAACAATACATTCAACGGGATGCCTCTGCCACCCATCTGGACGCTGACCGAGGACGGCACCTGCCGGGAGCTGGTGCGGTTCGGCTACAACGACTTCAAGATGCGGCTGGGACACCGCGCATAAAACGAAAGCCATCGGCTGTCTGGGCCGATGGCTTTTTTTAGTTACTTGAGCTTCTTTTTTGCTTCGTACTCCCGCAGGGCGGTCAGGGCCTCGCCGGACAGGGGGTAGAGGGCCAGCATATTGAAGATGGTCATGAGGCCGATGCCCACATCGCCGAGGTCCCACACCACGGTGTAGGCCTGCATACCGCCCACCACCAGCATCACCAGCGCCAGCACCTTGTAGGCCGTCTGCCAGAGCCAGCGGTCGCCGAAGAGGTAGGCCACATTGCAGCGGGCGTAGTAGAGGATGCCGAGGAAGGTGGAGAAGCTGAACAGCGCCAGTGTCACCGCAATGAACACCACGCCGAAGCCGCCCAGATGATACTCCATGGCCGCCTGCAAAGGTCCATGCCCTGCCGCCCGCCGGTGACGCTCCCGGGGCCAGCAGCATGACGAAGGCCGTGCAGCTGCAGATGACGATGGTGTCGATGAGGACGCCCAGCGCCTGCACGAGGCCCATCTTCACCGGGTCGTCACACTCTGCGGCTGCGGCGGCACAGGGGCCGAGCCGGAGCCGGCCTCGTTGGAGAAGAGGCCCCGCTTGATGCCGTTCATCACCACTGCACCGAAGCCGCCGCCCACGGCCTGCCGCAGGCCGAAGGCCTCCGAGAAGATGCGGGCAAAAACGCCGGGCAGCTGGGGCAGGTGGGTGAGGATGATCCAGAGGGTCATGACGAAGTAGCAGCCCGCCATGATGGGGACGATGACGTCAAGGCTCCTGACGGTGGCCTCCTTCCGCAGGACGATGACCGCCGCCAGCGCCGTCAGCACCAGCGTCGTCGTCAGGGGCGGGATGGCGAAGGCGTTCTGAAACGCCTCGCTCACCGAGTTGCTGACGACCTGACTGATGCCGCACCAGCAGATGAGGCCCGACACCGCGAACAGGCAGGCCGTCACCGAGCGGCGGAGCTTTTTCCCCCGCCTGCGCTCGGCGAGGGTGTGGATGTAGTAGGCCGGGCCGCCCCGCCAGCCGCCGTAGAGGGGGTCGGGCTGCTTATATTTCTGGGCCAGCGCAGACTCCACGAAGGAGGTGGACGCCCCCAGCAGGGCCGTCACCCACATCCAGAACACCGCGCCTGCGCCGCCCACAGACACCGCCGCCACGACGCCCACCAGATTGCCCATGCCCACCCGGGTGGCTGTGGACACCACCAGCGTCTGGAAGGACGAGAGGCCCTTGCCCTTGTCGTTCTTTTCGCAGACCGCTGCCAGCATATCCCGGAACAAACGCACCGGCAGCAGGCGGGTGCGGAGGGTGAAGAACACCCCGCCGTCAGCAGCAGGATGACCATAAAGGAGAGCGTGAGGGTCACGCTCCCCAGATGCAGGGTGAGCAGGTCGCCCCACAGCAGGCGGTAGACGCCCTCGATGAGTTGAATCAGCACAGCATTTCCTCCCAGTGCTTCCTATTGTGAAATTGTTGCCTCCCTATTATAGTATATTTTGTTCGATTTGTAAATCACTGTCATGAAGTTCAGGAGAAAAAAAAGCAAGTCACTCTTCCCCGTCCAGAAGCCTCTCCCTTTGGGAGCAACGACGACGACCGCCGCCAGCGGCGGAAACAGGGAGGAGCTGTTGGGGCCGCGGCCAGCAGGATGCGAGGCCCGTACCAAGGGCCGAAACAGACGCTGGGAGCCGCAACCCGGGTTCCTTATAAAATCAAAAAGCTCCCCCTTGCGGAGGAGCTTGGTGTGCAAGCTTATCAGGACAGGATCATCCGGTCGTTGGCGAACTCGCCGCCGCTGGCGATCTGGAACTTTGCCAGCAGGTCGGAGACCTGCAGATTCTTCTTCTCATCGCCCGCCACGTCGTAGATCACGTGGCCCTCGTGCATCATGATCAGGCGGTTGCCGTATTTGATGGCATCCTTCATGTTGTGGGTGATCATCATGGTGGTCAGGTGGTTCTTCTCTACGATCTTGTCCGAAATGGTCAGCACCTTGTGGGCCGTCTTGGGGTCGAGGGCCGCGGTGTGTTCGTCGAGCAGCAGCAGCTGCGGCTTTTGCAGCGTCGCCATCAGCAGCGTCAGCGCCTGGCGCTGGCCGCCGGACAGCAGGCCCACGCGGGCGGTCAGCCGGTCCTCCAGGCCCAGGTCCAGGATCTTCAGCAGCTCCCGGTACTGCTCCCGCTCGGCCTTGGTGATGCCGATGCGGAGGGTGCGGGGCTTGCCCCGGCGGGCCGCCAGGGCCAGGTTCTCCTCGATCTGCATGGTGGCGGCAGTGCCGGTCATGGGGTCCTGAAAGACGCGGCCGATGTAGGCGGCGCGCTGATGCTCGCTCAGGCGGGTGACGTCCACGCCGTCGATGACGATCTTGCCGCTGTCCACGGGCCAGACACCGGCCACGGCATTCAGCATCGTGGATTTGCCCGCGCCGTTGCCGCCGATGACCGTGACGAAGTCGCCTTCGTTCAGCTTCAGGTTCAGGCCGTTCAGGGCCGTCTTCTGATTGACCGTGCCCGCATTGAAGGTCTTGGAAACATTCTGGATCTCAAGCATTTTTTGCGCCCTCCTTGTTTGCCTTCTTGGCCGCAGGCTTCGAGAAATACTTGCCCTTCCAGTACGGCACAGCGAGGAAGATGGCCACGACGGATGCGCTCAGGAGCTTCAGCAGGTTTGCGTCGAAGCCGAGGGTCAGCACCAGCTGGATGACGATGTAGTAGATGATGGAGCCCAGCGAGACGGACATCATCTTGAGGGCAAAGTTGTGGAAGATGCGGCCAAACACCGCCTCGCCGATGACGACGGCGGCCAGGCCGATGACGATGGCGCCGCGGCCCATGCCGACATCGGCAAAGCCCTGATACTGGCTCAGGAGAGCGCCGGACAGGCCACCAGCGCATTGGAGACGGCCAGACCCAGCACGATGTTGAAGTTGGTGTTGATGCCCTGTGCACGGGACATGGCGGGGTTGGAGCCGGTGGCCCGGATGGCGCAGCCCAGCTGGGTGCCGAAGAACCAGTACAGCACGCCGATGACCACAGCCGTCACGAGGATGACCATGATGATGGGGTTGTGGAGGGCAAACTCCTTGACCTAGCGCAGGGAGATGAGCAGGCCGTACTTGTCCACGTTGATGGACTGGTTGGCCTTGCCCATGATCTTCAGGTTGATGGAGTAGAGGGCCAGCTGGGTGAGGATACCGGAAAGGATGGCCGGAATGCCCATGAAGGTGTGGAGCAGGCCGGTGACGAGGCCGGTGGCAAGGCCCGCCAGCACAGCCACGAGGAGCGACACCCAGACGTTCTGCCCCGACAGCAGGCACATGACGCAGACTGCGCCGCCGGTGCCGAAGGAGCCGTCCACGGTCAGGTCGGCCACATCAAGGATGCGGTAGGTGAGGTAAACGCCGATGGCCATGATGCCCCAGATCAGGCCCTGTGCGCACGCACCCGGCAGAGCGCCGGGCAGGTTCGCCAGTCTTGCAAGCAGTTCCAAAATGATTCCTCCTGTAAATTACACTTTTTTTTTTTCCCGCTTGATACGGGAAAGCGGAGAAAAGGCGGGAAAATGCCCTTCTCCGCTATATTTTTATGGTTCAACCTCTCCGGCACGCCGTAGGCGTGACGGAGAGGTTGTTCCTAAAGCTTACCCCTCGATCGCCTCGTATCCCTCGGGGGCGGTCAGGCCCAGATCGTCACAGACGGCCTTGTTGTACTTCTTGGTCACATCGGTGTACTCGATGGGCATGGTGGAGATGTCGGCCTCGCCCTTCAGGATCTTGACGGCCATCTCGCCCGCGGCGTAGCCCAGATCGTAGTAGCTGATGGACAATGTGGCCACGCCGCAGCCGGCGCAGATGCCCTCCTCACCGGCGAAGACGGGCTTCTTGGCGGGGCGGCAGATGCCGTCCACGATGCCGGTGTTGGCGGCGACGGTGTTGTCGGTGGGGACATACAGGGCGTCGTTCTCGTCAGCGGCCTTCTGGCAGACGGAGGACAGGTCGTTGGTGTCGGAGAAGGCGTACTGGGTCGCGGTGACGCCCTTGGCCTCCAGATACTTCTGGACCTCATCCACCTGATACTGGCTGTTGGCCTCTGCGGAGCAGTACAGCAGTCCCACCTTCTTGGCCTCGGGCATCCACTCCACGATCATATCGGCCTGCTGATCCAGCGGGGCGAGGTCGGAGGTGCCGGAGATGTTGCCGCCCACCGTGCCGGAGAAGTCGCTCAGGCCCAGCGCCACGCCATACTCGGTGACGGAGGTGCCCAGCACGGGGATCTCGTTGGTGGCAGACTGTGCCGCCTGCAGGGCGGGGGTGGCGTTTGCCATGATCAGGTCCACGCCGGCGGAGACGAAGCCGTTGGCGATGGTGGCGCAGGTAGCGGAATCACCCTGTGCGTTCTGGAAGTCGAACTTCACGTTCTCGCCGAACTCTGCGGTCAGAGCGTCCTCAAAGCCCTGGGTTGCGGCGTCCAGCGCGGGGTGCTGCACCAGCTGGCAGATGCCGACGGTGTAGCTGTCGCCGGAAGCGGCGGCAGAGCCTGCTGCGGCAGAGCTTGCCACAGAAGAAGCCGCTGCGGAGGAGGCAGAAGAGCCGCCGCAGGCGGTCAGGGCAGCAGCAGCAGCGCCGCAGACAGCGGCGGCAGCCAGAAACGAACGACGAGTGATTTTACGCATAATGATTACTCCCTCATTTTTCGCTCACGCGGCCACAGGATGCCGCGCAAACACGCATTTCAATGTCCAGCAGAGCGATCTCTGCTTTACACTCGTGAAGTATAGCACGATTTCCCTCCGTTGGCAACGCTCTTTCGGCCCTAATTATCGATTATAGTGCACCTATCCATCACTTTTTTCGATAGACATTTCTTCTCTGCTGATACTCCGTCAGTTTTTGCAGTGCTTCGTCCAGCCAGACGAGGTTTGTTTCCAGCTGCGGCAGGTAGGCCTGCCCGTAATCGAACCGGAAATAGAGGGCCTGCCAGAGCTTCGCCTGCATCCGGCGGCGCAGCGGCGGCTCGAGGGCAGCGTCCAGCGGCTCCACCACGTCCTCCAGCTCCATGCAGGTCTGCGCCCAGCGGACGTCGGTCTTTTCCCGGGCGGGCACATCGTAGCGGGCCAGATAGTCCTCCACCCGCGCCGCAAAGACCGTTCCCCCGCAGCCGGTGGGCTGCAAAAAGTAGCGCACCTCCCTTCCCGGCTGATCTCCTGCGCCAGCGGGTAGAGGGCGCAGACCAGCGGCTCGGCGTCGTGGATGGCGCAGTGGTCTTCGGTGAGGAAGGGGCAGTTGTTCCGCTCCTCCTTCACGGGGGCCAGCCGCAGCACCGGCAGATGGCTCACCGGCCCGATGGACGCCCGGCAGAAGGCCCGGGCCACGGTCTGGGGCGGCAGGCGGAGGCGGGCCGCGATGCGCCAGAGGTCGAAGCCCGACAGCACGATGTCCTCCCGCCCCCGGCAGCAGTCGCCGCAGCCTGCACAGGCGAAGGAAAACGCCTCGTCCCGCCCCAGCAGCGGGGCCGTGCGGGCAAAATCCACCCGACCGCAGAGGTCGAGCTGTGAATCCTTGAGCATATGATCTCTCCTGTATACTGTGGTGAATTATATGGCCAAGTGGCCATTTAATAATATAGATACGTTATATTTCCCCAGTTGGTCAGTTTGGCCAAGTGACATGGATTGGCCAAGTGACCCACTTGGTCAGCTTCGCTCAGTTGGCCACCTTGGCCAAGTGGATATTTCGACATAGCAGCGATGGAAAAGTGTCACTTGGTCAGATAACCTGCGTGGCTCGGAGGGGCGAAAGCCTCTCCCCTTGGGAGAGCGCCCTCACTCAAACCTCTTCGCCGGTATCACGATAGCCCCGAACAGCGAGGCGATACACCACCAGCACCGCGCCCCACACCTGCCAGCCGGTAGCGCGCTCGATCAGGACAGCCCCCGCCGTGCAGGGCGGCACCAGCACCAGCGACGCCATCGACCAGACCCGGAACGCCCGCAGGATATGCTTCCAGTTGCGGTTGTTGTAGTACACCCCCGGGATGTGGATGTGGAACGCACCCTGTGCAAAGTTGCAGATGCGGTTTTCGTCGTAGTAGCGGGGCAGGGTCTCGGCCATCCAGAACATGGCATATGCCCCGTAGACGACGCCGAAAACCACACCGATGATGAGCAGAGCCAGCGCTCCCTCGATGTCGGCCAGTCCCGCTGCCCAGACGGCCAGCGCTCCAGCGACGCCCAGCACGCAGCAGATGACATACACCGGCAGATACTTCTTCGTCCGCGCCTGACGGCGCTCCGGCGGCTCTGCCGAAAAGGTCAGCGCCTTGCGGATAAGCTCCTCCGTCTCCTCGCGGGTGAAGCGCCGCTCCTCCTCTACTCTGCGGCCCTGCAGAAGCTCGGCCACCGTCACGTTCAGCTGCTCGGCCAGCGGCACCAGCAGCGAGATGTCGGGTACGCTCTGCCCCCGCTCCCACTTGCTGACGGCCTTGTCGGACACATACAGCGTCGCGGCAAGCTCCTTCTGGGTCATCCCCTTTTCCCTGCGCAGCTGAGCCAGAAAGCGGCCAAATGCGGCTTTGTCCAGTTCGTACATATCTTCTGCCTCCTTGCGGGCGTCTGCCGCCCTTTTCTGGTTCTATTGTACCGGGCCGCATCCTCCCGCGCAACCGACGGGCGGTAGAATCATCGCTCCTCCGTCTCTTTTTACAAAAGAAAAAACGCCGCACGGTCTCCCGCGCAGCGCTTCGTATCGTATCGCTTCCCGCCGCAGCCGCCCGAAAGGCCGAGCAACTCGGTAAAATAGCCTTTCAGGCCCGGACAGGCGGCCTGCTCGATCAGGCACGCCCGCCGGAACGGCGCGGGAGCGTCTTATATTCAGGCTTCGAAGACCTTCCTGACCGAAGGGCTGGCCTCGATGATGCGGACCAGCAGGACGCCCAGCACGGTGCAGCTGATCAGCTCGCCGATGCCCACGGAGATGCCGTTGGTGATGCAGGCCAGCCAGATGGGTGCGCTGGAAGAGGGGTCCGGGAACATCACCGCGATCTCGATGCCGATGATGACGGCGTTGAAGACCACCGGGGGCAGCGAGGCTGCGACAGCCAGACCCTTGAAGCGGATGTTCCGCAGCTTGTAGGTCACAAGGCAGGCCAGCAGGGTCGCCAGCGTGCCGAACACCACGTCAACGACGGTGGAGCCGAGCAGATTTGCCAAAAAGCAGCCCAGCACCACGCCGAAGATGTACTCTGCGCCGAACACCGGCAGCAGGCAGAGGGCCTCGGCCACACGCACCTGCACCGCGCCGTAAGAGAACGGCTGCAGCGCCATGCAGAGCACGACGTAGAGGGCTGCGACCATGCCGCAGCGGGCCAGTTTACGGACAGAAAGATTCTGATTCTTCATACTATAACTCCAGCGGTTTGATTTTGACCGCGCAGGGACCGCCAGCCCCTGTGGGTTTGGCCCGGCATGGTTCGAGACACGCCGGGGAGCCTAAAATCCTAAGTTGCTCTTTGAGACACCGTGCCCGCAGGCACAACTCAAGTAATTATATCATAGTTTGGGCCGGGATGCAACGGCTGCACGAAAAAAAAAGACTGCCGCACAGCAGCAGTCTTCCAGCGTGGCTCAGCCCCGGGGCTTGCCCACATAGACCAGCGCAAGGGTGTCGGGGCCGGTGTTGGCCGAGACGACGCCGCCCAGATTAAAGGTGGTGAGGGGGCTTTGCCGAACGCCCTGCGGCAGGCCTTTTCCAGCTCCACGGCCTGCGGGATGGAGGTGTGGCCGATCATATAGTCGAAGTCCTCCACGCCCTCGGTGCGCTTCTTGCACAGCTCGATCATCGCAGGCACCACTTTGTCGTCGCCGCGCACCTTGCTCTCCACCTTGGTCTTGCCGTCGATCAGGGCAATGATGGGCCGCACGCCCATAAGCTCGCCCATGACAGCAGCGGCGGCGGAAATGCGTCCGCTCTTCTTCATCTGCTTGAGGCTGTAGGGTCCGAGGATGACCTCCATCTTGTTCATCTGTGCCTCAAACTCGCCGATGACGTGGCGGAGCTCTGCGCCGTTCTGCAGCTTGCGGGCCATCTCGCAGACATACCAGCCGAACACCATCGAGTAGGTGTGGGGGTCCAGCGGGTGGATGTTCAGGTGGTGCTCCGGGCGCTCCTCCCGCAGCATCCCCTGCGCCATGACGGCATTGTTGTAGGTGGAGGAGCCGGAGCGGTTGATGGGCACATGGATGACGTCGGTGTAGCCCTCGTCCACATACTGGCAGTACTTCTCACAGAACTGGATGGGGGTGATGGCAGCCGTGGAGGGGATGCCCTTAGCGGCCCGCATCTTGTCGTAGAACTCCTCGGGGGTGTATTTCTCGCGCTCCACAATATCCTCGTCGTCCAGCAGGATATGGAAGCCCATGATGTCGATGCCGTATTTTTTGGCCAGCTCCTGCGGGATGTCGCAGGAGGAGTCGGTCAGAATCGCAATTTTGCTCATAGTATCCCTCATTTCCATTCATAGTCTCGCAGATGGCCGTGGTCCAGAAGATCCGGAAAATCCCACTGGCGCAGGGCCTCGTAAACGGCCACGGCCACGGTGTTGGAGAGGTTCAGGCTGCGGGCGGCGTCCCGCATGGGCATCCGGATGCAGTGCTCCTGATTGGCTGCCAGCAGCGCTTCCGGCAGGCCCGCGTCCTCCCGACCAAACACGAGGTAGGCCCCGTCCGGGTAGGCGACGTCGGTGTAGCGCTGGGGCGCTTTGGTCGTAAAATAGTAGTAGGGGCCTTCGTTTTTGGCAAAAAAGTCGTCCAGACCATCGTAGTAGTGGATATCCAGATAATGCCAGTAATCCAACCCGGCGTGCTTGAGCTTCCGGTCGTCGATGGCAAAGCCCATCGGCCCCACCAGATGGAGGCGGCAGGCCGTGCAGGCGCAGGTGCGGGCCACGTTGCCGGTGTTCTGCGGGATGCGCGGCTCCACCAGCACGATGTTCAGGGTCGGTTTTTTCGCTCATATCCGCCGCCTCACTCTTCCCGCAGCGGGCACAGCCGGGGCAGCAGAGGCTCGAACCAGACGCCGAAGCGGGTGTCCTGATCATAGGGCGTCTTCTGGATGGCCAGCGCCACAAATTCCGCTGCATTGTCTGCCGCCGCACTCAGGGGCGTTGCCCTGAATGAGCGAGCCGATGAGCACCGCGCCGTAGAGGTCGCCCGTGCCGGGGAAATTGCGGGCGATGTGCAGCTTTTTGACCACAAAGCGTTCGCGGCCCGCACCGGCGCAGGCAATGTACTTGTCCAGCTGTAAGCCCGTGACCACCACGTTGGGGGCCAGCGCCGCCGCCAGCTCGTCGGCCAGCGCCTGTGCGCCCGCCTCGTCCAGCGGGTCGGGCAGGGGCTTTTTTCCAGCAGCAGCCCGGCCTCGGTGGCGTTGGGCAGGATAAGGTCGGCCCGGCGGCAGAGCTGCCGCATCCGGTCGATGAAGGCCGGGGTCACGGTGGAGTAGGCCTTGCCGTTATCCCCCATCACCGGGTCCACCACCTTGTAGGCCGAGGGCCAGAGGTCGAAGGCCTTCTCGGCCAGCGCGGCCTGCGCCTCGCCCCCGAGGTAGCCGGTGTAGATGCAGTCAAAGCTCAGCCCCAGCTCCCGGTAGTGCTCCAGCGCGGCCTCCCCGTAGGCGCAGCCGTCCAGACGAGCCGGAGCGCCAAAGCCGCCGGTGTGGGTGGAGAGCATCACCGTGGGCAGGGCCACCGGCTGGATGCCCATGACGCTGAGCACCGGCAGGATGACCGCCAGACTACAGCGCCCCACGCCGGAAAGGTCGTGGATACAGAGAACTTTTTTCGGTTCTGTTATCTTCAGCAAAAAAAACCTCCTTCGCAGGATATGCCTTTTCCCATAAGCCGGGCCAGCCCACAGCCAGCCCAGTTTATCAGAATATGATACAGTATACCACATTTTCCTGCACAAAAAAAGCGTATAGTGAATCCTTTGGTGGAAATACTAGCCTCACCGCCCAAAATTTCCGATTCGAAAGGAGTTTCTCCCATGAAAAACGAACACACAAGCTCCACCGCCCCGCTCCTGCTCGGTATGGCCGCCGGGGCCGCACTGGGTGCTGCCGGCGTCATGGCCACCAACACCAGTGAGCGCCAGATGCGCCGCACCGCCCGCAAGCTGGCCAAGGGGGCCGAGCACGCCATCTGCCAGCTGGACCAGCTGGTGGATGATTTCGTCGAGCGCCGGATGGACGGCTGACCGGGCCGATACAGCACCCCCGGCTTTCCCTTTTTAAGGGAGGCCGGGGTGCTGCTGTCTGTCGGGGCAGAAGGCTTTGCGCCGTACCGCCGATTTTATTTCAGGTATGCTTCCGCACTCTTGCAGATTTCTTCCCTCAATCTTCTCGGCGGCTTCCTTATTTTCTGCACTGACAGAAATATAGGTCTTGAGCTTCGGCTCGGTGCCGGAGGGGCGCACCACGATGGAGCAGTTGTCTTCCAGCAGGAACTTGAGCACGTCGGACTTGGGCAGGCCGTCCAGACCCGGCGCGTAGTCCAGCAGCTTGACGACCTTCTTGCCGCCAAACTCCTTGATGCCGCCCCGGAATGCCTGCATAATGCTCTGCATCTTGGCAAAACCGGCGCTGCCGTCGAACTCATAGCTGTGCAGGGTGTTCAGACAGTAGCCGTAGGTCTTGTACAGTTCGTCCAGTTTGTCCAGTAAGCTGATGCCCTTAGTGGCATAGTAGCTGAACATCTCGCAAATCATGTACGCGCCGTCCACGCCATCCTTGTCGCGGACGTAGGATCCGGTTAGATAACCGTAGCTCTCCTCAAAGCCGAACACATAGCTGTCTGCCTTGCCCTGCTTTTCCAGCTTGCCGATCTGCTCACCGATAAACTTGAAGCCGGTCAGCACATTGATGGTACGCAGGCCATAATGAGTAGCAATCTGCTCGCCCATGTCCATCGTCACGATCGTCTTGACCATGACCGGGTCAGCGGGCATCTTGCCGTGTTTCACACGCTGGCTGCAAATATAATCCAACAACAGCATACCGGTCTGGTTGCCGGTCAGCAGTTCGTACTCCCCTGCCTTATTCTTGACGGCGACACCCAGACGGTCGCAGTCAGGGTCAGTAGCCAGCAACAGGTCAGCGTTGCACTTCTTGGCATATTCCATGCCAAGAGCCATAGCCTCCTTTGATCTCCGGGTTGGGATACGGGCAGGTCGGGAAGTTTCCGTCCGGTTGCTCCTGCTCCTTGACCACGGTGATGTTGGTGTAGCCCATCTCCTTCAGGGTGCGGGTCACAGGCTTCAGACCGGTGCCGTTCAGCGGGCTGTACACAATAGCCACGTTCTTGTTGACCTCTTCGCCAAACAGAACAGACTGATTCTTGACCTGCTCCACAAAGGCGGTGTAGACCTCGTCCGGGATGTACTGGATGCTGCCGTCTGCCACACCTGCCTCAAAATCGCCGGTCTTGACGTCGGCAAAGATGTCCAGCTTCTCAATCTCGGCAAGGATCTCTGCTGCTGCCTCGGTCGTAATCTGGCAGCCGTCTGCACCGTAGACCTTATAGCCGTTGTACTTGCTGGGATTATGGGACGCCGTCACCATCACACCTGCAGAAGTATGCAGATAGCGGGTCGCAAAAGACACGGTAGGAACCGGCATCAGGACAGGCCAGATGTTGACCTTGACGCCGTTGGCCGCGAACACGCCCGCAGCCACCTTTGCAAACACATCGCTCTTGATGCGGCTGTCGTAGCCAATGGTCACAGACGGCTCTGCAAAGTTCTTCTTCAGATAGTCGGCCAGGCCCTGAGAGGCCTTTGCCACAGTATAGATGTTCATGCGGTTCGTGCCCGCGCCGATGACGCCGCGCAGACCGCCCGTACCAAATGCAAGGTCACGATAGAATGCGTCCTCGATTTTTGCATCATCCAGCGTTTTCAGTTCAGCGGCAACATCTGCATCCGCAGTTGCGTTTTCCAGCCAGCGCTCATATTCCTTTTTAATATCCATATCGTTTACCCTCTCACATCCAGAAATTGTGCCTGCCCGTGGATGGTCAGCACCTCGGAATCCGCCGGGACAAAGATGCAGTCTCCCTTATAGAACGGAAGATTGCCGCCCTCATAGGAGACCGTGCCGCAGCCGTTGACGCAGAGCAGCACCCGGAAGGCGATCTCATCCGCCCGGTAGTGCACCTTCTGCCGCCGCTCGGTGTTGACGATCATCCGGTACACTTCAAAATACTTGCAGCGGGTCAGCAGCTCAGAGGCAATGCCCTGCCGATATTTCAGCACCCGGAGGGGCTGCTTCGGCTCTGCGCTGCTCTTCAGGTTTGCCACATCCAGCGCCTTGTCGATGTGCAGCTCCCGCTTTTTGCCGTCCTTGCCCACACGGTCATAATCGTACAGGCGGTAGGTCAGGTTGGAGTTTTCCTGAATCTCTGCTACCAGCGCGCCGGCTCCGATGGCATGGATGTACCTGCTTCAATAAAAACAGGTCATCCTTCTGGATGGGAACCCACTGCAATCCTTCATCACCGTTCCGTCTGGCGATCGCCCTCCGCATCTGGCTGTTCGGCAGTTCCTGTTTGAGGCCATAGACCAGCTTTGCCTCGCGTCCGGCATCCAGCACATACCACATCTCGGTCTTGCCCAGCTGTCCGTTTTCGTGCTCCTGTGCGTAGGCATCGGTGGGATGCACCTGCACCGACAGGTCTTTCTTGGCGTCGATGAATTTGATGAGGATGGGCAGAGTATTTTCGCCCTTTGTACCGTTCGCCCAGATATTCTGGATGCGCTCTCAGCACCTCTGCCAGCTCCTGACCATCAAACGCACCGCCTACCACATAGCTGGGGCCATCCGGGTGTGGAGCACTCCCAGGTCTCTGCCAGCGGGTCCATGTCGATGTTTTTTCAAATTCGTCATTCAAACGGCTGCCACCCCAGAGATAATCCTTGCCGGACGGTCGGAGCAAAAGAGGCTTGTTCTTGTTTTGCATAACTGCCTCCTGCGGTGTCTCAATATTCCAGCTCGAACTTTTGCTTGTCGTGGACGTCGATGGCTTCACCCAGCTGCACTTCGATGAGCTTCAGCTCGGTCTCGGCAATCACGGTTGGCGGCAGCCTGCGGACATGGTGATGACGTCGCCCGCCTTCACATTCTGCTCCATGCCGTCCACAATGGTCTTGCCCTCGCCTGCGATGACCGTCCAGACCTCGTCCCGGTGCTGGTGGCTATGGTAGTTCATCTGGTGGCCTGCATTCAGGGTCACTTTGATGGTCATGGAAGCCTTGTCGATGTCGATGACCTTGAAGCTGCCCCAGGATTTTTCCGCGAACATAACCCGGTGGTCGAGCATGTTGACGAAGGGCTTGATGTAGCTGGACTGCTCCTTATCGGACACCAGAATGCCTTCCGGGCTGGCAGAGACTACCACATCCTTCAGACCCATGCAGAGGATGGGCACATCCAGCTCGTTGACCACATGGACGTTCTCGCACTTCTCGTTGAACAGTGCCTCGCCTACCGCGTGGCTGTCCATTGCCTCGGTCAGGGTGTTCCAGGTACCAAGGTCTTTCCAGGTGCCTGCAAAGTGCATGACCTCGATCTCCGGCTCATGCTCGACCACCGCGTAGTCAAAGCTGATTTTATTGAGGGTGTCATACTTATTGAACAGGTCATCATAATCCACGAAATCGATCAGCTCATGGGCGCGGTTCAGCACATAGCCCAGCTTGAAGGCGAACACACCGCCGTTCCAGAGTGCGCCCTTTGCAATGTAGTCCTTTGCCACTTCCTGCGTCGGCTTTTCCTTGAACATGGACACCTTGCTGACCTGCTCCTTGCCGATGGGGATGATGTAGCCGTATTTCTCGCTGGGGTAGGTCGGCTCAATGCCCATCAGGACCAGATTTGCGCTGCTGACAGCGGCACGGTCGCCCAGCGCTTTCAGTGCCTCAAAGTAGTCGTTCTCCACATAGGGGTCTACCGGGCAGACGACAACGGATTCTTCCTCACCGACGCCCTGCACGTCCTTCAGATAGACCGCTGCCAGAGCAATGGCCGGGGAGGTATCCCGGCGGCAAGGCTCCACACTGATGCCCACTTCCTCGCCCAGCTGATTGCGGATGGCCGAGACCTGAGACTTGGAGGTCGCAATGGTGACCGTTGCATCGGTATCGACCGTCTTGATTTGACGATATACGCGCTGGATCATAGATTCCAGCTCGCCGTCTTCTCGGTGGAAGATCTTGATGAACTGTTTGGAGCGAATATCGTTGGAAAGCGGCCACAGACGCTGGCCGGAGCCGCCGGACAGTAACACCAGATTCATACCAATCTCCTCTCATCTAGCAAAAAAGGCCGTGGCCCTGCACGGACACACGACCCTTTCAAATCGTTTATTTTAGCGCTCTGCACGCATCGGGTTGTTCAGGAAATCCTCATAGGACAGGCGCAGGCCGTCCTCCAGCTCGGTCTTGTAGGTCCAGCCGAGGTTCGTCGCCTTGGAGACGTCCAGCAGCTTGCGGGGCGTGCCGTTGGGCTTGGTGGCGTCCCACTTGATCTCGCCAGTATAGCCGATCACCTTCGCGGTCAGTTCCGTCAGCTCCTTGATGGTCAGCTCTTTTCCGGTTCCGACATTAACGGTTTCATTGCCGGAATAATTGTTCATCAGGAAGACGCACAGGTTTGCCAGATCGTCCACATACAGGAACTCACGCAGCGGAGAACCGTCACCCCAGCAGGTAACACTCTCTACGCCGTTGATCTTGGCCTCATGGAAGCGGCGGATCATGGCCGGGACCACATGGCTGTGGGTGGGATGATAGTTGTCGTTGGGGCCATAAAGGTTGGTGGGCATGACCGAGATATAGTCCGTGCCGTACTGGCGGTTCAGGAACTCGCAGTATTTGAGACCGCTGATTTTGGCGAGGGCGTAAGCCTCGTTCGTCTTTTCCAGTTCGGAGGTCAGCAAGCAGCTCTCCTGCATGGGCTGAGGAGCCATGCGGGGGGATAAATGCAGGAGGAGCCCAGGAACTTCCAGCTTCTTGCAGCCGTTCTTCCACGCAGAGTGGATAGCATTCATCTCCAGCGTCATGTTGTCATACATGAAATCGGCCAGAGCTTCCTGGTTTGCGACGATGCCGCCGACCTTGGCAGCTGCCAGAAATACATAATCCGGCTTCTCCTCTGCGAAGAATTTTTCCACCTGATCCTGACGGGTCAGGTCCAGCTCCTTGTGGGTGCGGGTGATGATATTGGTGTAGCCCTGGCGCTGCAATTCGCGCACGATGGCCGAACCCACCATGCCGCGGTGGCCGGCAACGTAGATTTTTGCATTCTTTTCCATCATAATAAGAATTGCCTTCTTTCCAAATTACAGAACTGCCTTGAGTGCCTTTTCGCGCTTTGCACGCTCACGGTCGTGCTTGGCCATGATCTCCACCAACTGCTCATAAGTCGTGGACTGCGGATTCCAGCCCAGAACGGTCTTAGCCTTGGTGGGGTCGCCCCACAGGTTGTCCACGTCGGTGGGACGGAACCACTGAGGATTCACGCAGACCAGCATCTTGCCGGTAGCTGCATCATAGCCCTTCTCCTCGATGCCGGTGCCCTCCCCAGCGGAGGGTGGTGCCGTTGGCTGCGAAAGCCTTCTCAGTGAAGTCGCGGACAGTGTGCTGTACACCCGTAGCGATGACGAAATCCTCGGGTTGATCCTGCTGGAGGATGAGCCACATACACTCGATGTAGTCCTTGGCGTAGCCCCAGTCGCGCAGAGAGTCCATGTTGCCCAGCTCCAGATGATCCTGCAGGCCCTCGGCAATGCGGCCGGCAGCCAGCGTGATCTTGCGGGTGACGAAGGTCTCGCCACGGCGCTCGCTCTCGTGGTTGAAGAGGATGCCGTTGCAGCAGAACATGCCGTAGGCGTCGCGGTACTCCTTGATGATCCAGAAGCCGTACTGCTTGGCGACGGCGTAGGGGCTGAGGGGGTGGAAGGGGGTGTTCTCGTTCTGGGGTACTTCCTCGACCTTGCCGTAGAGCTCGGAGGTAGAAGCCTGATACACCTTGCAGGTCTTGGTCAGACCGCAGACACGGACAGCTTCCAGCACACGCAGAACGCCCAATGCATCCACATCGCCGGAGTATTCAGGGTGCGTCGAAGGAGACTTGAACATGGCTCTGTGCGGCCAGATTGTAGATCGTCGGGCTTGATCTCGCCTACCAGACGGATGAGTCCGGAGGAATCGGGTCGCCGTCGTGCAGGGTGATAGCATCGTACAACCATATTTTAAAGGATATTCGTCCTTTCAGAAGTGCATAAGCAGTCCGATATTAGCACTATCTTGGCTTCTTCGGTTTGGATTCAAGTGCAATAAAAAGAGCCGCGCAGGCTCAAAACTTGCACAGCTCAGAAAGTTTTATTGCATTTTTGTCTTTTTCAGATAGGATATATTCCCGCATAGGCCAAGGCTCAGTCTGCCAAATGAAATCGGAATCATAGCGCACTGCTCTTGCCGCTTCACCGCAGAAGTCATTATCCACACACCACTGCATCAAGGTCTCATCTTCCAGTGTCAGGTAGCCATGGGCAAAGCCACGCGGAATTAACATCTGCTTCTGATTTTCAAAGGAGAGGATCTCGCCATAAGCATACCCAAAGGTATCACCCGGTCGAAGATCAACAGCCACATTGAAAATCGAACCATGCAGGCAGGACACCAGCTTTGCCTGCGCGTGCTCTCCCTCTTGGAAGTGTAGTCCGCGTAGCGTTCCAGCTTCCTGCTGAAGCCTTGGTTGATCTGAACCACACGGAAGTCGATTGACTTGTCCACCGGCACAGAAAGCCATCCCCGGAAGTCCTCAAATCGTTGTGTTTCAATTATTACTGGCTTTACCATTGCTTTCTGTACTCCCTTGGACTGATTCCTTCTACTTTTCGGAACATCCGACTCAAATAGTTTGCATCTCCCATGCCGACCGTAACACCAACTTCATCCACAGTCATATCTGTGAAGCGAAGCAGCTGCTTGGCTCTGGTAATCCGTTTTGAGATCAGATAGTTATTGACCGTCGTTCCGTAAGCCTCTTTGAAGATTTTGGACAGATAGAACTTGTTGATGAAGAACTTCTCTGCCAAATCATCCAATGTAAGCTTCTCCGTATAATGCTCGTCCAGATACTCCTTTACAGCTGCCAATTCCATTCTCTTCCGGCTCACCGTTACGGTCTCCGGATGCCAGGACTGCTCCATCAATAAGGTGAGTAACGTTCCCAGCTTTTCATTGATCCGCATATCTCGTATGTAATCGGAAGATGATGCTAAATCGTAGATATCCGTCAGAAGTGTAGTGAACGGTTCAATATCCGCCGGGTGGAATACAGGGTGACCGCCGCGCTCTTTATACTTTTCATATACGGCTGGAAGAGATGGTGCATAGAAGTGACACCATTGGAGCGACCAAAGGTCGTCAGAGGTGGAATGGCTGTAGGCCTTTCGACAGTCGATGAACACGCAGTCGCCTTCGCCCAGCTGATAAGTTTGCTCCTCATAGGAAAGTTCTCCCTCGCCAGACAGAACGATAAAAGCAAAGAAACGACACCAAATCCTCTCTCTGGGATATATGTGGGTGAACAGCCTGCAAAGAGCCGACCTCCTGCAAATGGAGCAACGATGTCCGGGCAAAGGTTGATGGGGTGTAAATGATTCGGGAGGAACTTACGGAAGAAGATTGTGGGTTGAACAATTCTTGATCCATAGTGCTTCTCCTCACCTCCACCTACTCAGGTATTTTTCTTTAACCGATTAATTACGCTGGCTGATTTGTTCTTCACCTTTTCCACAAGCTCATTTCCTTCAACAGCCACTTTCTGCACTAGCTCGCTATCATACGGAAGGTTTGCCATGTGATGAATCAGGTCGTTTCGTTCTTTTATCCAAACCCGGCACTCCTGAATAAGTTCTTTCGTAAGCCAATCCCGATAGAATTTGTCTAAAAGTTCTTTCCTGCTCTCGATCAGGTTCAGTTTCTTACTGATGGACACATCCTGCCCATTTTTATCTATGTACGGAATCCCAGCGTATTTTAGGACAGAAGCCAGTCGATCTTCCACGATGGCATATTCCAAGAAGATGGCTTCGTAATAGAAACCATACTTTAATGCTTTTGATAATGATTCATGGATTGATTTATAGGTTTCGTACTTTTGAGTGTTCATACTAAATATCTCGCCTTATAATGCGAAATCTGCGATGCAATCATCTATCATGGCATGCATCGTGTAGTTTTTTACCCGGAAGTCTTTTAGTACTTTTTTAACTCTTTTTCTATCCGCATCGGAAAACAGCTGACATGCCACGATGCATTCCTTTTCCTCTGGTCATGCCCGTAGTCAACATAATCCATATAACCCAATATGGAATGACAACCTTCTGGAATTGGAACACCATATTGTTTTGACAATTCATTCAACACATTTTGAGTTCTTCCTGCCTGCTCAAGCCAAAATCTCTGCATTACAGCATCCCTCGCATCTCTTTCTGAATATGGTAGTGTGTCTTTTCCTTCATTTGCAAAGATATCTTTTTCATTTGGAAGCATCCGCATTCTGTGGTGTGTTGCATACTGAAAATTTCGCACCATAAAATCCAAGAAGAACTGATCACCGCCATCTTCTTCAAAAGATTGTAAAAGGCCCAGATCAATATGTCCTACCGCAGACAATTTTTCATAGTTACACCCACATCTTGTGACTGCATCAATGAATTCAAAATATGGCATATCTGCTTCTGCAAAAGAATGCCCCAAAATATAAATGTTCTCTATATCTTCGATATGAACTCCGTTTTTCATCAGCGCAACACACAAAGCATCAATCCGATCTGCTGTATGCTTGTCTGTCCTGTAGAGGGCATCTTCCACTGCATATAATCCATCAATTCTTGGCAATCCCTTTGTTGGATCTAACGGTTCCATTATCTTTCGTTCAATCAACTCTTTGAATGGTTCTTCTGGATGTGTGGAATGGCCAACAACAATCGATTCTGGATCAGTTGCAACTCCATGAATATGAAAGTCATTCTTAGATTTCACGCCAAACCGCTTTTCCAATGTATCTGTGTAATTAAAGTTTATAATAAAGCAATCATCTGGGAATCTAAAACCACTGCTCTTTTCCTCTATATTAAAATGTCATAACCCAATCACAGAATAATCGGCGTATAAGCGTTATGGCTTCATCAACCGCTTGGCTTAACTTTTTCTACCCTCCGCACTTCTTCCAAAATACAGATTTATAATCTGATCATCTATCTTGTCCATTCTCGCTTCCAAATTCCAGAAAAAATCATTTTCCAGCTGATCTGGCTCAAACGGATTCCCATATATCAGTTCGACCGCAGTGATTTTCTTTTTCTATTCCAGCAGTATCTTTTATTGTATAAAAGCTGTATCCAAGCTTACTTGCAACTTCTTCAATATGTTCATTATAATAAACTCTGAATTTTTCATATGATGTTGGGATGCCCTGCCAGCAGTCAAATCCATTTCCTATAATTATGAGATTCTTATAATTTGATCGTGACACCATTTTGACCTCCCTTATTTTTACGTTGTATGCGCCTTCACATCTCAGCCAGTCATAAGACCGTTGCCTGCTGCTCACCACGGAGAGCTGTGTGAAGTTTTGAGCAGCTACCGTGGGAAGATTCCCACAGTTGTTATTATAGCAGTTCACAGTCTTATCTTCTACTATTTACCAGAAAACTTTTTCACTCGATAGACCACATAATACAATAGACCTCCAATGCCACCGCCTACTGTGTTGTAGAAAAGATCTGATAGCTGCCATGTTCCAAGTCTAAAAAACAATTGAAGCATTTCAATGGTAAAAGAAAATATAAAAGCTACTTTAAGTCCTGTCCCAATGATTCCTTTCATACTAATTCTTTTCAGCTTTTCTTCAAAAGTCAAAAACAGAAAAAAGTGAACGGAAGCATTAAAACTAAATTTTCAAAGCACTCCGTGGTTAATTTCTTTTTCGCCATTTACAGTATCCCAAATCCACCATCCTCCTAACACATCCGATAGCGGATTAGCCCACATATTTCTGTTAAAAAGCGTTTGAAAAAGTATCATTATTGTAAAGAAGGACAAGAGAAAGAGTCTACGGAAGAAAATAGAACGCTTAAATTCTTCTATCCACGTCTTAAAAAGCTGACTTTAGCCCATTTCCCGTATCGACTGGATGATATGCATAAAGATAAAGAAAACAAAGAAGCACTGACGCTACAGCTGCATACCAAAACGGTTGGTATAAAGCTATTAATATATTGGTAATTACTGTCTTTACTATCTGCACAATACCCTTCATCCCTTCCTACTCAATCCCACTGCCACATTTACAAACTATTAAACATCGTTTGTCTCAGCTTTTCACAAGCTTCATACCTTTCTCTGTATAAACCTTTCATCCATGCATCTTCATATCTTTTTTCTCAGCTGGAATTCCGATCAGTAAACAATTACCTTCTTCTGATTTATTAACGACCGCATTTGCTCCAATCGTAATGAAATTTCCAAGTTCAATATCTCCCAGAACTTTTGCTCCCGTAGACAAGTACAATCCATCGCCTATATTTTTCTTCCCTGCTGTAATGCAAGTACTCGTATGAAGAACTGCATAATTTCCTATACGATTACCGCTTCCAACCACAATTGTCCCATAATGTGGTATAACCAAACCATAGCCAAATACATTTTCAGCAATGGTAAACCCCAGTTTCATACCTGACATGCGAACTTTGAATTTATAGTAGTACTGCAGTACCCCCCCCCGTTAGAATAGAACTCTGCTTTACGCAATGCTATCAAATATTTCATTACCCAGTCTGGATATATAACTGATATGATTTTTTTAATATCGGTTCTTTAAAATATCCTCTATTCATCATATAGTCTGCACTAATACAAAATTTCAGTTCTTTTTTACTTTTAATCATATTAATTTACTCTTTTCTTTTTAATAAGTATCTAAGGATCGGCTTTGGAATCATCCAAAGATGATCTTGAATAAACCAATCCATTTTCATTTTAGCCGAATTTTTATATGGCCTACAAAATTCGAAAAGTGCATCATTTTGTTTTTTCTTCATACAACTTCCAGAATTCTTCGGACTGAGGATTAGAACTCCATGGCTTAACAAGGCTTCTGTTACCTCGAATGGCTTCCTCCATATTTTTATCTGTTACAACAAGTTGATTTTTTATTTCATTAAAGGCTTTCATTCCTTTGTCAGAGTTAATAATACAGCAAGAAATTCCTTTTTTCCTTGTTTCTGGTTTTATAATTAAATGAACGATACCCCCAAAAATCAGCCAGTGTAATATCCACCTTCTCTATTTACACAAGCATATTTACAATGCTCGCAGGACGGGCGAAGCATATAATCTTTTGCAAATGCAATCAAATATGGATCTTCTGTTTTCTTTGCCTCATATTTCTTTCCATTATCAAATTCAATATAAATGCTATATTCTTTCCAAGATGGTTTCTTTTTCCTGAAGGTTATACATTTAACGCCATTCGCATTATGCTTTTTAGTAAGTTCAGCTATATAATTTCTCCATACCAACGGAGATGGCACTCCATGGCAAATCAAATCCACACATAGTAAATTCTCATCGGATTTTCCCAAATAGCTTTTCAAACCAGCAACCTGACATCCTGTGCCAACAAAAAGTACTCGTCGTTTGTTAATAAGATATTTTTCAACATCTTTATAAATCATTTTGGGCGTGCTTTGAATGTATTTTGATCCGCAAAATTTTGACAAGTCCGTCTCACAGTCGCAGCTATCAAATATCACTCCTGCAAAATCATTTTCAAAACGCGTAGCACAAACCACACCACCTTGTTTCAAAACTTCTTTTGCTAAATTAACAAATACTCCACCTGAACTTGAAGCTTTAAGAATTTTTTTATCTTTGCTCCATGCCCCATAAACACGCTGCTTATACTCAAGAACTGGTGTATCAACATTCAAAGGGCATTTCTTCTCGCATAGTCCACATTCAATACAAAGGCTCTCATCAAATGCTGGATACAAAAAGCCTCTGTCGGACTCAACCATTCTTATTGCGTTTTGACTGCACACATTTTCGCAAGTTCCACATCCAGTGCACCGTTTCTTATCTATATTCAACATACAGGCACCGCCTTTCGACCAGTGCAGTATGCCCATATACCTATTGATGTTTTATGTGGGTTCTTCCCCCTGAATTTTTTTTCCTCATTTCAAGAAAAGGCTTCGGAATTAAAAAACATATGATTTGTAACAAACCATGATACACGCATTTTAGCTGGGAACCGGTAAGGTTTACAATACTCTTCAAAAGCTTTTTTCATGCCTTCCCCCTGTATGTATTCATGCCAGAACTCTTCAGATACAGGATTCTTTTTCCATGGCTCCTTTAGGCTTCTATTTCCACCAATAGCTTCCTTTATTGTTCTTTCCTGAAACGCAATTTCACTTTCAATGTTTTCAAAGGCTTTTTGTCCCTTTTCAGTGTTGATCATTACAAGTGAAATTCCTTTTTTCTGTATTTCTCATCTTAAAGTCATAAGAATGATATCCCCAAAAGTCTGCAAGCGTAATATCTCCTGTTCGATATGTACTTGTATATTCGCAGGAGTAGCAGTTTTCTCGCATTGATATTTCTTTCAAAAAAGAAATCAAATAAGGATCATCAAATTTGCTTCTGACATAAGATTTATTATTATCAAAATCCACTTTTTAGACTAAACCTTGTCCAATTTGGCTTCTTATACCGATAAGAAATATTGACCGCTTTTGCTCCATTTATTTCTTCCAGATAGGTACAATAATCTCTCCATAATTTGGGGGACGGAACTCCATGACAAATAATATCAACAACGAGCAAGTTGCTGTATTCTTTATTTAAATATTTCTTTAATCCGTCAACTTGACATGGAACGCCAATAAATAATACCTCTCTCCCGGTAAGTAATGTTTCTTTTACTTGTCGAAAAATCAATCCCGGTTGGCTCTGGACGTATTTTGAACCTTGGAACTTTGCAAGATCTTCAACAGTGTTGCAGGAATCAAACACTACGCTTTTGCAGTCTTCACTTAATTTTGACGCATAAATAATTCCGCCCTTTTTCAAGTACGCTTTTGGCCAACTCAGTAAACATCCCACCAGAGCTGCTATTTTTTCCTAGTTGCTTTATTCTTTGTAAAAGCAGCATATACCACAGGTTCCCTTTGATTTAGTTGTACTCCTGTATTTCTTGGACATACTCTTTTACAGGCATTGCATCCAACGCACTTTTCGCTCACTTCTGGATATAAAAAACCCTTCAAATCTTCATGAAACGAAATCGCGTCCACCGGACATATATTCATACACGCCTGACAGCCTGTGCACCTATTCTTCTCGCAAATTTCCATCTATTAAATCCTCAATTCCTGTTCTATCTTTCCTCTGAGTTTTCCATAATACTCTTGTTCAAAGTAGTTATCGTTCCTTTTATAGTCATAACCGCTCAAAATCTTATCCGCTAAGCATTTTGCCTCATCAAGTGTATTAGCAAAAAATGCCTGTGAGCTATAATGCTCTTTAAACCAATCAACACCTGTTTTTACTTTGTGATCGTTCGTCTGAATCACAATTACAGGTGTATTCGAAACAAGCGAAAAAAATCGTTCCATGATACCGATCTGTAATAATCAGTTTGTAATGTGCAAACTTTTTTTGAAATAGTCTTCAATATACTGCTTTAGATTATTTCGAATTACATCTGGTTCTACATGTATTGTTGTATCCAAGCGATCATATTTTGTTCCTTCAAAGTATCTCATCAAATCTTCAATTTGTTCATCTGAATAAAATTTCTCAGAATCATTTCGAATGCAGAAAAGCACACCCTCTCGCTCAAAAGAGTACTCATACCGCCCAATCAATGTTGTTACAATATCCGGATAGCTTTCTACATGAATATGTGGAAACATTTTTTTGCTGTTTCATAGGATACTTGGTCTCTTGCTAAAAAGAATAGTCTCTTATGCGCATCGTAAATACGACTCGCCTGATTTTTTCGAGCTTCACTTCTAAAATACACAGTCTGCGGTAGCATAACCAGAGGATTACCTGAGAAGTCCTGCATCACAGACTGATGCATAAGATCTTCTCGTCCTCCCAAGTCCTGCGTACAATATCCACTCTGAAAAAAATATAATATCATTCGGCTTAATTGTCGTCTTCAAATAGTCGCGAATTCCAAAGGAATTATCCAGATAATTTCTTGTAAAAACTTCTGTAACTTCATATTCTGGAAAATACTTTTCCAAGTATTTTCTAATACAGAAGCACTGGGCAAGATCTCCTAGATTTGAATGCTCTGGAACCCCAAAATAATATATTTTTTTGCCTATTTGTTGCTTTGTTTTCATTAATCGGCTATTTTTATAATCCATTGCCGTTTGTTTTGGAAGTCTTCTAATTCTTCCCAAAAACGCTCTAATTCTAATCATACTTTTCCCTTCCACTCAAGCAAGTCATTTACTTTTCGATGCAAACGCTTCCTAAATCTTCCTCTGAAAAGAGAATTAAATAATGCACGATCATATCCCGTATTTTCCATTACATAATTTGGATGTTTTAACGGGAACTTTAGATCATATACTTCAAGATTCACATTTGGAGATGAAGCCGTTGTATGTACTGCGCCACTATCAAACCCTACGTTAGAAACAAGATTAACACTTGGAATAATTGTCAGCCCGCTATTAATCGTTCTGGCAAACCACCACTGGAAATCCCATGTCTTTGCCTTTGATGAATTCATATATAAACTATCCCACGCTTCTCTTCTATGCTGATACATCTCCCAACCAAGCTTTTCTCTTAATTCTTTTTTTTTAATTCATAGTCTCCCCATGCTCGAATATCGACATCATATTTCAATAAGGCTCTTCTCCAAGTGGCCCATCCCCATATGCCACCCATAGAACTAAAATGATAACTATATCCCGACTCCCATTTTTTTTTAGGTAATTTGATCCACTTACCATCATGACTCTCTCATCATCCTTATATTTTTCCAGCATTTCATCACAATATCTGAAAAAAATCAAGGTTAGGAATACAGTCATCTTCAAGAATTATTGCTTGTTCTTCTTTTTCAAAGACCCATGAGAAACCTGTGTACTGTCGCATGCACGTTCCCATATTTTTTTCCGAATAATTTTTATAGAGTTCGCATTCCCAATCAACATTGTCATCAATAATTTGCTTAACAATATCAACTTTTTCTTTTTCACCCTTATGGCTATCTCTTGGTCCATCAATTATTACATACAATCTGGGTGGTTTTATAATTTTCATTATCTCCATCAATTTCTTTGTTGTTTCACTTCTATTAAAAGTCAATATTGCTACTGCATTCTTTTTCTTTATACTGCTGCATATATTTATCCTTTCTTTTTTAGTGTCGACGTTACAATTTTTATTAAATCTGGGAATAAAAGGAATGATTTAAAATAAAGTGCAACAAATTTTCTCGTCTTTTTTTACAAATAGCGGTGCAATAAAACCAACAATAATATGTGACAGTGCTGTTGTTATTGCCGCACCCTTAATTCCAAATACAGGTATAAACCACAAGTTTGCCACGAAATCAAACACTGCACCTGCAATTGTAAAATACTTTACATAACTTTGGCAGTCTTCTGCCACAAACCACACATTCCTAGCATATCCAATTGCCGCAACTGCTGTCGACCAAATCAAGATTGTCAAAGGAATGCTTGCTTCCATATAGTCTTTTCCATATAGTATCTTAATCGCCAGATCTCCAAGGAACATAAATGCAATTGAAACTGCTACACCCATACAAGTAATTCCCAATAATAGGAGCTGAAATCTACGTTCGTATTCCTTATAATTACCTTCTCTTCTACTAAGAATAAGTGGTCTAGCAGAGTTTACTGCTGCTGAAGGAACAAACTCCCATAATTCTGCTATTGTAACGGCCGCCGAATAAAATCCAAGATGGGTTTCATTCATAATCTTACCAATCATAATCTTGTCAATCTGGCAGCAAACCGTACTCGCAATGCTTGATATAATTAAGTGATAGCTCTTACCCACTAGATATTTCACATCAAGAATATTGAAAGATAATTTCACCTTTGATTTTAAGGCAAAAATTATAATAACAACTAAACCTGCAACAAGGTATTGAATTGAATTTGTCAAAGCAAAAAACGAACATCAGCCGAATGTGCAAGAAGTGATATTCGCCAGACTGATGCAGCAGTTAATGCAAGCATTGTTGCAATAGAAACCACCTTCATTTGCATTTCCATCTGAAAGTAGTAAGTAAAAACTTCATACCCCTGAAACACAACTGCAACTCCCTGCAGCACCGTTACTATCTGCAATAGTTTATTATCTGGCTCCAGAATAAATATAATTCCATATATCATTATAAGGGATGCACACGACGCAATAAATCTCGCCACAAATGCACTTCCCAAATAAGAGCCCACCTTAGATGGACGCTTTATCATTTCATTGATGATAACATTTGTTAATCCAAGTGAAGATATCATAGTAAACAATGATATCAATGAGCTTCCATAACTTAGTAATCCATAATTTGATGGACCTAAATACCGAGCCGATAATGATCCGACTACAAGAGACAGAATCATTGAATAAATCTGCTGCGCAAGCATCCAGCTAGTATTATTCAAAAATCTCATTTTTTCATTTGACTCTTTATGTTTCATTTCTGATAAACTCACTCCTTCCAATTCAGGTATTCATATTTAGTACGACCTACCGCAAAAAGCAAAATCAGAAAATACGCATTACTCGGAATAATCATACTCACAATACCGCCTACGAAAATTGCAATTAATGAATAATAAAATATATTCAGTGTATCATCTTCATCTTTATATATAGTTAAAAAGCCATTATAATTCATAGCAAGAAACGTAAATGTTCCAACAAAACCACAGTCAATTAACATCTGTAAAATAGAATTATGTGCTGTGTTATAAGCGGCTACAATTCTTGTTAATGTTTGCTCAATAATACCATTATCATATCCGTATCCAATTACCGGATGTTTAAGCATAATGCCCAATGAGTATGTAAATATCTCACTTCGACCGGTAAGCGTTGCATCTTTATGTAAGACATTCTGAATGATATCAATAATGAAATCAAAATTCATATATGATAATGTGACCGTTAAATAATTAACTACAACAATTGCAACAATTATATAAAGAGGTTTGATCCTTGATTTTATTTTTTACTTTCGAGAAGTACTCCAACAATGTTAAGCCCAAGAGCGTAAAAAGCATCATCATTCCCTGACCACTGCCTCTAAGAATTGCAAAAAATCCAAGACAGCACTGTCAGAGCGTATGTAATATACGATATTCGTTTTTTATATCGTATATCATAATAAATACAAAATGTTAAAAGGCATAGAAAATACTGCAACGTGGTTGCACGACTTCCGAGGAAGAAAACGCCTCCAACATCTGTTGCCCTTGCAGACATTGAAATAAATGTTAAAAACATATAAATGCAAAAAGTTATTTTTCCAGCTTTAAGTAAATCATATATTCTTTCTTCTGACGCATTTTCAAAGAAGCTTAATAAACCTAGAAGCAAAGCCATCCAACATACATATTTAATTAGTGTTACACTTTTATGCTTGATACAAAAAATTGCAAAGGTAGATATAGAGTAATCCATATAAATAATATACTTGAGAATATATCTGATTTTATCTTCATTTTTATACTGGAGTAAAAGGAATAATCCTAAGCCCCTTGTAAAATATACTGGAAATACGTTTCATATGAAGGAAACAGGCTTATTACATCGTATGGCAATAGGCATGCAATCCAAAACAATATGTAAAAAGAACACTTTCTTTGATACTTTCAAACTCATTTATTCTCTCCATACGGTTCTACTGGCTTAATATATTTTGCTGGGTTTCCTACCCAAATTTCTCCTGCCGGAATATCTTTTGCAACTACTGAGCCTGCACCTACAATTGCATGTTCTCCAATTGTGACACCTTTAAGGATGTAGCATCCAGCCCCGATAAACGCTCCTTCACAGATGCGAACCGGCTTTCTTTTTAGTCGGGCAACCTTTATAATATTCTTTGACCCTTTCACTATATTCCAACGGATGAAAATCTGTATCATATATATGACATCCAGATCCTATCATAACATTATCTTCAATAGTCACTTTTTTCTTCGCAAGTAATTGCTGTATTTGAAATTCCACAATTATTTCCAATAGTCAATACAGCCTTTTCATTTATTTGAAAGTATGTTCTATCACCACATCCAATTGGATTTGCCCATGAAGCAGAATTAATTATTACATTATCGCCAATTATAATTTTACCTGATTCATAATGTTTAAAAAATATAGATATTTCCTCGTACACATAAGTTTTTACCATAAACAACACCATTTAAAAGGAATTTGATTTTGTTCAATGGAGTATACACCTTATATGTAATTGCATTATGAACCTTTTTAAGTTGAGTCCATATCTTCATATAGTTCTATATTCCTTATTGATTAATTATTTCTTTATATATGGCCATTACACCACTGCTATTTATCATAGGATCATGTGTAATCCTTGCATGCTCCTGCGCCTTTTTGTTACACTTGCTATTCGTTTTTTACAATCAAATACATATTTAATGTGGTATGCAAGCATATAGTATTCATCATACGGATATACAAATCCTTCTTCATCTCTTCTCAGCATGTCATTCACACCGCCAACATCCGAAGAAATACATGGCGTTCCAAGCAACATTGCCTCACCCACAGAATTAGGTGAATTTTCAATTGTTGAAGGTGAAACAAAAACATTACACTTAAGCATTTGATTTCTCATCTGCAATGCATTTTGAGGTCCCAGAAATTCGACCTGACCATCAAGTCCATATTTTTTTTGATAAGTTTCTTAATATATAATCCGTATGATGAGCCATTAATCCAATTACCTAAAATTATATTCTGTCCGGCAACTTTTATTCTTAAGTCCTTATATTCATCCTTTATCAATGACGCAGCTTTCAACAGAATATGCAATCCCTTCAAAGGTAATAACGCTTGACTAGCAAAAATGGTATGGCTCTCACAAGTATCATAATCCCAAGTTTCTTCATAAAAAGGATCTCTCAATGTTTCATTAGAAAAATGATATTGACATTTAGGATTGACGAGATCAACACACGCCTTATCCCAAGAAGTTCTTCCCATTACATGCTTAACCATTTTAAGGCTTTTTTCTTCAAACACTCCTCGACGAACGTAAGCCTTATATGTATCATAAACACTATTTTGTGTAAGAAATTCCTTAAGTGTGCATTTTCTCACATCTGCAACTGTCATCCCAGCAAATAAATGATTTGCGTAGACTCCCACTAATCCTTGAATGGAAATAACCACTCTATCAAGCATCCCCAGTCTTTCTGCAACCCTACACATCGAATAGCAGTATTCGAATTCTGTACCATGAATATGAACAACATCTGGGTGTTCATTCCTTAGAATCATTTCAAAATATTTTTCAAAAGTTTCAATTCCAGCCGTACCTTTTCTTAATTTTTTTCCATCTGCAGCGAATCCATAGAATTTAAAATTATCTTTGCCGCCTTCAATATTTTCTTTTTTGGGTATACAAAGGATAACATAGTACTAATTTGAAACTCTTATCACTCAGGAGTCGCTCTGACAAACCATCTAACCAGCCACCTCCAAAAAAGGATCGTTTATTTTCATTTATTATGGAATCCACCATTTGAGTGGCAACATTAGTAAGCCAAATCACTTTCATAATTTTCAACTCCTTCTAAATTATAGTAATCACCCTAAAAATGATACTAGTTTGTCCCCCCCACAAAGGCATGATAATCTAATTTAGTTTCTGCTGTATGTCTTGCATTAATTTTCATGCGGCTCTTTTTTTTTTTTATCAATATTTATCGCCCGCCGATATGCCTGAGAGCACACTCTTCTGGTGCGGCACCTTCAAAAATAATTGCATTCACATCATTTTCTAAATATAGCTTTGTATAATCACCAACATCTGAACAAACAGGAATTACTCCATATACAAGCATTTCTGGAACTTTACTCGGAAAATTTGATTCAGTTATAATATTCTTCTCTCTAGCTAAAAATAAATAGTCCATATTTTGATATAGCTCTAATAATTCAGCATATTCCAAACGACCATGAAATACCAATACACCACTCAATTTATTGAATGCTTCCTCTGAACAATTCGCTGCTTCAATGAGTTTATTCGGTTTTAGAGTTGTAAAATGGAATCTTACTTTTCTCCGTTCATCTTCATTTAACAACAACAATCCTTTCAACATGCCTTCTAAAGAATCTTTATTCGTTGCTGCCCCCGGGTAAATAAAATCATAATATTCCTTTTCTCTTACCGATAAATCACAACGAATCGTCAAGTTATCACAATCCGTCAAGCAAGGTAACACCATTGTTTGGCATCCTATATCTGAAAAATGATTTGCAAGCTTAGTGCTAATACCTATAACTTTCTTGTATTTCGGCATGAACAAATCAAAGTGGATCTTCCAGAAAATATAATCTAGGCTAAACTTTCCGCCCGTATATTGATGTGCTTGAAACCACTCAACTATGCAATATGCCATGTGTCCCAATTGATTGTTCTTCGCATAGGCCTGAAAAAGAAGTTTGCTTACACTAATATAATCGGTATATACAATTATATAATCTTCTTGTTTAACATCTTGTTTGCTCAGACATTTCACAATTTTTTTCTTCCGAAGAATAAATGATTTGTAAATCTAAATGGAAGTTTACTTTTTTTTCTGAGTGATGTTTATATAATCAATGCCTTGAAATCTTCCATTTTCCTCGCCGTCAAGGAAATTTTCTCCCTCAAGCAATCCAATTACTAAAACTTTCTTACCTGCATTTTTCAAGGCCAATGCCATATTTCGGATATAATTGGAATTTGCTGACCCAAATGGAAAAGGATCACTACAACATATAATATATCGATTATTTTTTTTCTTCTCATTCATGTCATTACCTTCTCATATACATCTTCCATGCAACTTATATGTGCTTCCAATGAATACTTTGCTTTAACAATAGAAATGCTGTCTTCTGCCATTTTTTCACGTTTTAATTGATCCATTAAAAGATCAGTGATTGCCTCACTCATTACATCCGTATCTCCGGCTTTGCAACAGTAACCATTCTCTTCATCATGCACAATCTTGGGAATTCCACCCACATTTGTACTTACAACCGGAAGACCATATCCCATTGCATCCAACACCGACATTGGCATTCCCTCGTTATAAGATGGCAAAAAAATACGTCTGCTTCCCTAAGCAGTTTATCCTTCGTATCACCACGAACCCATCCGGGGAATTCCACATTATCGGATACTCCTTTTTCAGCAATCAATTTTTTGATTGCATCCTCATCGGCTTCGCTTCCTGCTCCAGCTAAGACAAATTTCACATCTGGTATACTTTTTTTCACCTGCGCTATAACCACTGGAATATCATAACAGCCTTTTCTTTTTCCTAATTCACCAAGAAACAGAACTGTGTTATTACACTTCCTCTGCATCCTTTCCTCTAAAGCATCTTCATGAAGAACACTATAGTTTTCAATTATTTCAATTCTATCTTCCGGAACAATCTGGCGCAGTCGTTTTTCCATTCCTCAGAAAGAGCAATCAATACGTTGCATTTATTATATATTTTTTTAATCTTGGTCTTTTTTTCTTCTGGTGCGTTTACATAGAATTCGTCAAAGTCGGCACCATGTATGTGATTAACAATCGGAATTTTGCGCCAAGACGCCATATAAATAAATGGCATCTTTCTATAAAATGATGGTCCAAAAGAAGAATGAATATGAACCACATCCGGCTTGTGAAACATAAGCACATATGCAAAATGAAAATATCCGCAAATACCTTTCAAAAGCTTATCAAATTTGCTTCCATCTTTATATGACTCTACATAAGTTATTTCATAGTCCTTCTCTAGTTGTGATCCTCTATATCCATTTACGACCGCAGCTATTCCACCTTTTACCATTCTATTTGGAACGACCATACATACTCTTTTCATATTTACTTTCCCCTTATCATTGCATTCCAAATAAATTTCGTGTTCGTACTCCAATATCTCTTAAACAGTCTCTTCGGATCTTGCACTAAGCGATACACCCATTCTAGGTTATGTTTTTGCATCCACATCGGAGCGCGCTTAATATTTTCTGCATAATAATCAAATCCTGCTCCAACACCAAGCATCAGTCCATCAATTTTTCCCTTGATGTACTGCCATCCACTTTTCCTGTTTTGGGCTCCAAACCCAACCCAGACAAAGTCCGGCTTGGTTTCATTTATTCTTTCTATGATTGCTTTATCTTCCTCTTCCGTTAATGATCTAAACGGAGGACTGTACATCCCTGGAAGCAATTTGGATTCCCGGATAATTATATTTTGTAAGTTTTTGATACAACAGCTCCAATGTTTCTTCTTTTGCTTCCATAAAAATAATGACGATACCCTTTTATTTGCAGAGATCTCAAAGATCTCCCCATTAAGCTTGGGCCTGTTGTTATACTCCATATTCTTATTTCCTCTTTTCTGACCAACAAACCGCCATCTGGCCATTAACCCGCCATTCATCCATGCCAGATGATCTATCGCACTGTAGTTATCATTTTTCACAGTGACCGTCCACTTTTCCGACCACCACTGAATCTTTCTATTTAGACCTATCATGGTCTACTCACCCATTTTTTCTCAACTGAAACTTTATGGTAGACACCTTCATACCAACTCACCAACAAAGTGCTGGGTCTTATTTTTCAAAGTGCATAACCCGTATACAAACTCACTTTGTTAAAACTGTACAAGTTCATATTCTTTCTTTGTTGCAACATGAACAATCATCCACCCCTCACTACCTCTAATTCCCCCCGGAAAAATGCAGTTATCATGTCCAACTCTCGTCTACAATAAACTTTTCCAGAAAAATAGATTTTGGGCTTTTCAACACTTTCAACCTCCACCTCTAATTCTTCGGAAAAATGAAGGTATCATGTCCGTCCCTTGCTCTGCAATAAAACAGGCTCGCAGTAGGGGTATTTTGCATGAGTTTTATACGCCACCGTAGACCATCATGCCGCCACTGAAAGTTTGAGGTAGACATTTGACTGCCTAGGCTAGTTCAAATCTTGTGATTATTTGCACTAATTCGTGGGATTGCTATAGTATTCTGCACCCGCCGTCTCGCGGCTTTGTATGTTACGGAGTTTTTACTCCCCATGCCCCAGCAGGCACACCTTGAATGTCTTAAAAATGATTTTCCAATCCACCCAGAAGCTGCGCTCCTTGACATACTTCACGTCCAAATCCATCCACTCCTCAAAAAGAGAGGTCGTTGCGGTGCGGGGCAATTTGCCAATAGCAGCTCAGGCCGGGGGTCACATACAGGCGCTGCTTTTCGTAGTCGCCGTACTGCTCCACCTCGCGGGGAAGTGCCGGGCGGGGGCCAACGATGCTCATATCGCCCTTCAGGATGTTCCAAAGCTGCGGCAGCTCGTCGAGGCTGGTCTTGCGGATAAACTTGCCCACGCGGGTAATGCGGGGGTCGTCTTTGATCTTGAACACAGGGCCGTCCATCTCGTTCTGTTCCAGCAGATCGTCCAATTTTGCTTCTGCATTCGGGCACATCGAACGGAACTTGTAGAACTTGAAACGGCTTACCGTTTCGTCCAATACGCTCCTGCGAGAAAAAATCAGGGCCAGCAGAAGGGTCATCCACCACGATCGCAATGGCCGTAGCCAGCATGACAGGCGACAGCACCACCAGTGCCAGCGACGACAAAATCACATCCTGCGTCCGACGCCCGATCCAATACAGACGATGTTTGCGCAGATTCTCTTTTCGGTCGATTTCAACTTTCTTATCAATTCCGGTCGGATTCATAACCATTTTTCTCCTCACATGCTTATAAATTTCTCAGTTCAACCTGCTTTTGCCGCAACTATTTCGGTTTGTACTGCCTGCTCAGACAGATGTTTCGGATCGTTTTTCTCCCACCGCATCCCGATCTCGTCGAGCTTATCAATGCGCTCCTCTGTCAGAACAGCACCGCTTTTTTCTGGATTCTGGCGGGTGTAACGCTGCCGCTTGATCCATTTGCCGAGGGCGTATCCGCCCGGTGAAACGTAATTGATTGGGACCTTCAAATCTCCATAGGCTTCAAAATAACGCTTGGCCTCCTGATAGCCTTCGTTCCATTGGCGGTCATTGCGGTTGCCCCAGTACATCCCGATGCGATTGAGCCGCTCGACCTGTTCGTCCGACAGCTTTCCTTTCGGGTACGACCACTGCTGACTGGCAAGCCATAATCCAAGCCGTTCGCCGCTGGCTGTCACATAGGAACGTGGGATATTCAGGTTGCCATTCTCCTCGTAATAGGCCGCAGCCAGCGCATACGCCTTTTCCCACTTGGCATCAAAAACGCTCCACACCATGCCGATCTCATCAAGCTGTGCAATGCGTTCTTCCTTCAAGCGGCCATTCAGCTTCTGCTGCCGGGTCTTGATGATCCACTGCCCCAAGGGATAGCCGTCCGGGGCTACATATTTTCCGGCCACCATCAGGTTTCCGTAGGTGTCATGGTATTTCTTTGCAACCTCAAAGCCGTGTTGCCACGCGATTTCTTTCCGGTTGCCCCAGACCATTCCGATGCTGTCCAGCCGCGCGATCTGCTGCTCGGTCAGATTGCCTTGAATCTGTCCCTCGCGCACCCGGCGCTGGGTGATCAGCCACACGCCGAGGCTTAGGCCACTGGGCGTCGTATACAGTTTCGGGATATTCAGGTTGCCGTGTTCCGCATAGTAGATGCTTGCCTCAGAGAAGTAGTGCTCCCAGCTGGACGAAAGGCTTGCCTGCAGCTGTTCGAACAGCACCCGGCAGTCATGCACCTGCTCGATGACCTCGAACCGCTCGGTCACGATCTTGTCACCCTCACCGTTGGCATAGAGCCGGTGAACGGCTTCCTGCATTTCGCTTTGCAGGCCGGAAATACTAGTCAGGCCCTCAAAATTGTTGACCACGTCGAGGATCAGCGGAGCTGCGGTGTCTCCGGCGGTCAGGGCGCGTCCGATCTGCTGCTTATAGATAATAGGGGAGATGGTAGGCCGGAACAGGATGACCCCGGAAATCCCCTCCACATGGACACCCTCGTTGAGCATATCGATGCAGAACAGCAGCTTCAGCCGGTTGCTTGTGTCCGTCTTAAAGTCTGCAAAGGCCTTGTCGGTGTTCGGGTCATCTGAGTAGGCTTCGTACACCATCACGTCCGGGTTGACCCCCGCGAACCACTCCGGCACATGGGACACCATCTCGTCCATGTGCTCCTTGTTGGCGCAGAACACGATGTATTTGCCGCTCTTGTTCGTGATATGATGGGCAAAGACCCTGTCCAGACCGTCTGCCTGCTCCAATGCCCGGCGGAGTGCGTCCAGATATTTCTGGTTCACGTCCTGAATGCCCGGTGCCCGCAGGCTATCCACCCGTGCCTGATACTTTGCGAGGGCTTTCTGGTACTGATAAACTGTAGTCACATATTTCGGGGCAGGCAAAATCCCCCTGACGACTGCTTCGCCAAGGGTCATGTCGCTCGCAAACACGGCTGTCAAAAAGTTCTTCTGCCATGTCGCGGTTATTATCCAGATACCGAATGTTTGTCGCTGTCAGCCCCAGCAATTTTGCGTCCGGGCATAACTTTAATAAAGCCACCGTACTCTCGCCCCAGCATTCCGCACCGGCACGGTGGAATTCATCGAGTATAATATAGGCAGGCTTCTGCGCTACTATTTCGTCCAGCTGTGCCTGCGTACAGCACATCAGTTTGGCGTAGGTATAAAAATGAACATTTGCCAACGGAAAATCCGGGTCATTCCTTTTCAGACTTTCCAGCTGGGTCTTGAAGATATATTCACTGGGCGAAAGCCAGATCACGACCTTGTCCGGGTTGTCCTCGATCAGCTTAAACGCGATGTAGCTCTTTCCGGTGCCGGTCGGGTGAACAATAGCAGCCTTTGCCAAACTGCTCCATCATCTGAACCGCCGATTTGTACGCTTTTTCGTTGTGCTCAAACAGCCGCAATGCCACCCTGTTCACCCCTTTCCGCAATAAAGGGGTATCCTTCACATGGAAAATGGAGGATACCAGTTTTAAATAATATTGTCTGCATTCTCCTATTATTTTATCATGGCTATATCTGGAATTCAATAGAAATCCATACAAATGATCCCACCCAGCCTTAGAAAAAACTTCGCAGAAGCCGAAACTTTTTGCAAATTGCTCAGTTCTTCATGAAAAATCTAGTTGAAAACGAAGGTAGACAAAATAAGTGGTCAGGTGGGTGTCCAAGCTGCAGGAGGAAACAGAAATGGCACGACGGGGCGAAAACATACATAAACGCAAGGATGGCCGGTGGGAAGGCCGATACATCAAGGCACGCACGCCGGAAGGAAAAATCCAGTGGGGCTATATTTATGGTACGGCCTATGCGGAGGTCAAACGGGTGCTGATCCAGAAAAAAAGCGGAGGCAGGTTTCTACAACCTGAAAAGGACCGACCTGACCTTTGAAGCGCTGGCTGAGGTGTGGCTGCACTCCTTGCGGAACAGTATAAAGGAATCCACCTATGCGCATTATTCGTACACACTGCACAAGTATCTTCTTCCAGTTTTTGAGCGAAGTGCCCGTTGCATCCCTTGAGGAAAGCTTTCTGGAACAGGCCATGCAGCAGATTATCGCGCCCGCAGATGCCGCACACAAACCGCTGGGAAGTTCCTCTGCCCGGGAATGCCTCTCAATGCTACGTCGCATCTGTAAATATGCCGCACATTTGCGCCTGATCCGCCCGATAGAGTTAGAAGTAGCGCTGCCAAAAGCCATCGACAAAATTTCTGCGCTTCTCTCCCCGGCGGAGCAGCAGCGGCTTTATCAATATGTACAGGAGAGCCCCACACCCCGCAAAATCGGCTTATTGCTGGGGCTGGAATTAGGACTCCGTATTGGTGAAATCTGCGGCCTACAATGGGGCTGATTTTGACCTGAAACTCGGTACACTGATAATCAACCGGACGGTCTGTCGAATTTCCTGCGGAAACGGTCACACAAAGGTGGTCATCCAAACGCCCAAAACCCGCACCTCCCGCCGGGAAATCCCAATCCCAAAACAGCTGCTTATTATGCTGAAAAAGCTACGTGGAAACGCCAGCAATGCCACATGGTTTCTGTCCAGCAATGAGTCTAAGCCCACTGAACCCCGCTGCTACCGAAAAAGCATCAAGGCATATCTGAAGCGGGCAACTGTCCGGCAGGTATGTCCGCACGCGCTGCGCCATACCTTTGCAACGACCTGTCTGCAGGCGGGGTGCGATGTAAAGACCCTCAGCGAATTGTTAGGACACGCCAACGCCAATATCACTTTGCAGCGCTATGTGCATTCTGACCTGACCCGAAAGCGCCGGGAGATGAACCGGATATTCTCCCATCAAGTGTCTATGAGGGGCGTGAAAGCGCCGAATATGATGGAATAACGCAAAGCTTTGTCCATGGTCTTCCATTTTCCATGTGAAGGATACTTTTTGTTATCGCAATTTTCAGAAATAGTGCCTATCAAAACAACATATTTGCGATATGCAGTTTGCGGATGTTGCTTGTGCATCAAAAACGCAAACTACTATAAATATATTCCTTGCCATCACGCAGCCGCGTATTCTTTGCATCATGAGGTACTTTTGCGTACGCAATTACTGCAAGATCTTCTACACCTCATATTAGCAAGAATACAGCGATAATTCGTGCTTGACGAAAATCCAGTCATAGATTTTCGCTATACACACAAAAAACGCCGAGGACATCTCCCCATAACGGAAGAGTCCTCGGCGGTATTCGCTTATCGGGTCTGAGTTTTTCGGTGGTGTCCTTTTCCTCTGCGAACTCCGCATCCAACACCTTGACCTTCGGCAGCTTTTGCAGTCCGGCTTCGTCAAAGGCAGCTTTTTGCCGCCTTGTGCAGCGTGTTCTCCTCTCGGTGAGCCTCCAGAAAGGCTTTGCTGTACCCAGTTTTCCGATAAGCAGTGTACACCTCACGGGTCTTGGCATAGTTGATGATGTGGGTTTTTAGCACGGCAATTTTCGTCAACCTCGCTTCTGCAACCTTGATGGAATCCCCCATAGAAATAATCAAGGATCATGCTGTTTTTCAACCGCCTGTCCTAAACGAACGTGATTCTTCGTGTTTGGGTAGATTTTTGCAACATAAATAACAGGCATTTTGAAAACTCACCTCCAGTCTTTCAGTTTATGTACAGAAAATCAACGCTATACCGTTATTTTGCAGTGCGTGTACCGATTGCTATATTTTGTATAGAGTGCAATATTTGATAGCTTTTTTGGGCATTTCCATCTTTGTTGGGTGCGTAGCTGTCGGCGCTGTTTTTGTTGATTCATGCAATAAAAAAAAGAAACAGCCAGAAAAAATCCAACTGTTTCTCGTCAATTTTATTGCACAGGGATATAATCCGAATCATCCCCATAAGTTGCAAAAAAGCCGCTGTGTCGCAGAGCGATTCTCCGACACAGCGGCCCTTTTCGTTTTTTGCTGCGGCTTACCACATCCGTCCATCGCCGCCCTTGCGTACCCAGACGGCCACCGGCTCCATAATGCCGCCGCAGTCGGAGGCGCGGTCGCCGGGTTCTTCGTCCACATGAAGGCTGGACAGGCTCACAAAATCTTATGCAGCTCCTGCACAAGGTCGCCGATCACAATGGGCTTGGACAAAAAGCCGTCCATGCCGCTCTCCAATGCGTTGCGGCGGTCCTCGTCAAACGCATTGGCCGTCATGGCGAGGATCGGGACCTTTGCCCGAGCCGGGTCATCCAGTGCGCGGATCGTCCGGGTTGCGGTATAGCCATCCATCACCGGCATCTGCACATCCATTAGGATCAGATCATAGCTGCCCGGCGCAGCGGCGCTGACCTTTTCCACCGCCACTGCGCCGTTTTCAGCTGTATCGACCCGGAAGCCGTACTCCCGCAGGATTTCCTGCGCGATCTCACGGTTCAGCTCATTGTCCTCCACCAGCAGGATGTGCTTGTCCTTGAAATCCGCATTCTTTTCGGGCAGGAGTTCCTGCTCTGCATTCGTCTGCTTCTGGCCGAGGGCGCTCATCAGGGTCTCCCGCAGGTCGGACATGAACATGGGCTTGGAGCAGAAGGCCGGTCACTCCAGCCGCCTTTGCCTCCACCTCGATGTCCGACCAGTCATAGGCCGTCAGGATAATGATAGGCGTGTCGTCGTTCAGGCTGCGGATCTGGCGCGTGACCTCGATGCCGTTCATGTCCGGCAGACACCAGTCGATGATATAGGCGCGGCACGGGTCCCCCAGATCCATGGACTGCCGGGCCCGGAGGACAGCCTCCTTGCCGGAGAGCGTCCACTCCGAGCGCATCCCCACCCGGACCAGCATTTTGGTCACGCTGTCGCAGGTGTTGAAATCGTCATCCACCACCAAAGCCTTCAGGCCCTCCAGCTCGGTGATCTGTTCCACCCGACGGTGCTCCGGCTGCGGGCGCAGCGCCACACGGATGATAAACTCGGTGCCCTTGCCCGGCTCTGTCCGGATCTCGATGGTGCCGCCCATCATATCCACGATGTTTTTGGTGATGGCCATGCCAAGTCCGGTGCCCTGTATCCTGCTTACTGTGGAGGTGCGCTCCCGCTCAAACGGCTCGAAGATCTTCTGGGCAAACTCCGGGCTCATGCCGATGCCGTTGTCCTTGATGCGAAACTCGTACTGCCCGCAGCCGCGCACCTTTCCGGCAAACCGCCGGATGCGTACCGAGACCGTGCCGCCCGCCGGGGTAAACTTGATGGCGTTGGACAGCAGGTTCAGCAGGACCTGATTCAGCCGGGTCTTGTCGCAATAGACATCCTCGTCGGTCACATCCATGGCATCCATGTAGAGTTCCAGCTGCTTGGCGTAGATCTGCCCGCTGACGATGGTTTTCAGGTCGTGCAGCACATCGGACAGGTTGACCTCCACCTCTTCCAGATGGAGCTTTCCGCTTTCGATGCGGCTCATATCCAAGATGTCATTGATGAGCGAAAGCAGGTGGTTGCCGGAGGCAAGGATCTTGGCAAGGTAGTCCTTCACGCGCTCCCTGTCGTCAATGTTGCTGACCGCCAGCGTGGTAAAGACCGATGATGGCGTTCATGGGGGTGCGGATGTCGTGGGACATATTGGAAAGGAAGGTGCTCTTGGCGCGATTGGCGGTCTCGGCGGCAGCCACTGCATCTGAAAGCGCCTGATTCACCTGCTTGTCGGCTGTGCGGTCGGACATGACGAGGATGTATTTGGCTCTGCCCTCCACCTCGCTGCCCATGGCGATGATGTGGAACCAGCGCTGCTCCCCGGTCTGCTGATGCAGATACTCAAAATCCCATTCGCGCTGTCCCCCGCTGCGAAGCCCATCCAGACAGACTTTGTCGTTTTTTTCGTGCGCAGCTTATCCAGAACATGGATGTTCTGCCGGACTTCCCCTTCCGACACGCCCAGCAGACGCTCAATGTTCGGGCTGACGTAATCCACCTTTGGAGGTCTTTGTGTCCAGCATCAGGAAAACGTCGTCCACGTTCAGCGAGAGCTTCTGGAACAGCTCGTCCCGGTACAGGATCTCGGTGTTTTTCCGACGCAGCGTATCGTGGCTCTTGCGCAGGAGGAGCAGGATGACCGTCGCTGCAAGGCAGAGGGCGATGCCTGTCACGATCTGCACCGTCCGGAACCAGAGCTTGTCCAGATTGGCATTGACGACCTTGACCGGGACAAGGCCCAGCATCGTCCAGCTCTGGACGGCTGTGCCCTCGTAGACCAGATAATAACTGGTGTCACCCAGCTTTACCTTCATGTTTCCGCTGCTGCCCTGCTCAAACGCATCCGAGAGGGCAAGGATCTGCTCCTCCGAAAGGTCGGAGTGGTCGCGCAGCACCGCGATAAAGTTGTAGACCGATTCTGTGGCGTTTGCAGAATTGTCGATGACCACCCGCCCGTCCGAGTAGACCACATAGTTGCTGGCGCTCCCCTGAAAAGCAGAATTGTCCAGCGCTTTCAGCACAGCATCGTTATAGTACGCGATGGCGATGGCATCGTAGTCGAAGTTCCGGTAGCTGCCCTGTATTTCGGGACAGATGAACACGAGCATCTGGGGTTTGCCGGGCAGTACCGCATTCATGACGATATCCTCGCCATCGGAGAGCTTTTCGTCCAGATTGGTCTGCAAGCCGAGGTAGCCCGTTTTGCCAGACACGGTCATATAGTTTCCGTCGTAGGAAAGGAAAGTAAAAGTCGGCAAATCCGGTGTCCTGCTGTGCCTCCTCGACATACGCCTGAATTTCGCCTTCGTCTGAGGTATTTTCCAGAAAGCCGTTGTACAGATGCAGATAGGTCAGGTTCTTGCGCACCAGCTCCTTCAGCATATTGTTGGATTTATGCAGGACCTCTTCCAGATGCGACGTGCTCTCCTGATAGACCGTCTGCGACACATACGAGATGTACTGGCAGCTGACGCCGACCAGCAGCCCCAGCAGCAGGAGGGTGACGGCGGCGGCAGGGAACCATTGCCGCCGGGAGCGGCCTTTTTCGTTTGGGTTCGTGCATTTCGTCTGCCATTCCGCTCACCTCAGTGTCATGTAGTTTTCCGGCTCTGCAAGCGCTGCGCCGCCGCCGGAAACATAATCGCGCCATGCGTCCTTTACCCATGTACCTTCGTCCGTGACGGCGCGGCTTTCGTCTGCAAACACCGCGGTCATCTGCTTTGTTGTGGCCAGACAGGTCACGGTGACGGTGTCATCCTCCCGGAGCGGCTGGCCGTTCCGGGTGATGCCGGTCAGGGGTATAGCTGCCGCCTGCCTCTTTTTACCTCCATGGTGATGCCGCTGGCCACCGGCAGAGAGCCGCGGTTGAAGGGCACAAAGCCGCCCTCACAGCCCTCCACAAAGGCGCGGGCGGTTTCGGTCAGCTCCGCGCCGGTCATCGTGCGGCGGCGGGAGAGCAAACTGTTCGGCATAATCATGGCGATGGCCATCTTCCTGGTATAATCTGCCTGCAGCACACTACCGGTGAAGCTGTTCGCGGTGGCAATGAGCACATCGGAATCATAAACGCCGCACAGCGTGTTCGCCATCACGGAGAAGGAGGCGCTGCCGCCGTTTTTGTGGAAGACATTGGAATAGCTCTTCCCGGAGGTCAGCACCGTCTCGTCCGTGGTGGTCTTTTCCGTGAGGAGCTGGGCGTTGAAGTTCTGATACGCCTGCTTTGCCGTAAAGCTTGCCCGCGATCATGCGCGAGACCACATCCTGCGAGACGGCAAAGAAATCGTTGGAGGCGATGCGGATGTACATATGGTTCTGCTCGACCACCGGGCGGATGTCCTTCATGTATTCGGTCAGACGGAGGCTGACGTTCTGGCTGTAGCTCAGGAGGTCCTGTCCATCGGAGATGACGTGGTTCTGTCCCCCTCGGAGCATGACGTTCAGCACCTTCATAGCCTTTTCGCGGCGTGCGCTGTCCTTCTCCAAATCACGGTTCAGGGCGATCTGGAAATAGGGGGTGGTCATGATCCACTTTTCGCCGTTCTGGCCGAAGAAGGGCAGGAAGGTCGTATCAATGCCCTCCTCCTGAAACATCTTCACGCCGGCGGAGCTGCCAAAGTACATGGCCACTTCCCCGTTCCGGAACAGGTTCATCACGTCATCGTAAGTCAGCCCAAGGTCGTCCGCCGTGAGGTGGGTATCTTGAATGAACTGGGCCATCCGCTCGAATGCCCCCGGCCAGACAGTGTCGTCCAGACCCACCCGCTCGCTGTTGGCGGGGTCGCTGTACGCGGTGCGCCATTTGCGGCCCGCCGCCGAGGAAAGCTCGGAGACCGAAAGTCCCTGGAGCGTCTCCATGCAGGTGTAGTCGTAGGCATAATCGGCGGTAAAGCCGCGGATGCCTACCTTCTCGAAGGCCTGACAGGCCGCCATGTTCAGCAGACTGTAGAGGGTGCTGATGAGGAAGCTGGAGTTGAACTCCGAGCCGAGGTCGTCGAGGATGAGCAGGTCGGCCCCAGCAGCGGTGCGCAGGAGCATCTCTTCCTCCCCGGCGGGGTCGGAGCCGAAGTGCAGGGCCTCGAGCTTCGAGAAGAAGTCGGGGCTGGACACATAGATGACGTCGAAGCCCTTTTCCAGTACCTCTCCGGCAATGGCCAGAGCGGCATGGGTCTTGCCCAGACCGGCGTTGCCGAGGAGCATCAGGCTCTCGCTGGTGGTATCGAATTCGTCGGCGTAGCCGCGCAGGTCGTCCAGAAGGGTGGACATATAACTCCGTATCGGCTCGCGGAGGGAGGCGTCCAGCCGGGCGGGGTAGTAGCGCAGCTCCATGGTATCGAAGCTGGAAATGGAGAGGCTGGACAGCCCCTCGATCTCCCGGCGGCGCAGCTGCTGCATCACCTTGTGGACGCAGCTGCAGGTGCGTCCGTCCACAATGCCGGTGTCTTCGCAGAGCCTGCAGGTGAAGTGCGGCTCCAGTGCGTCGGCGGGACGGCCGCTGGAGGCCAGCAGGTCGGCCAGCTTTTTGCGGGCATCGGTGAGGGCCGCAGCGGCATCGGTGCGGTCCTTGCCCGCCGCACCGGCCAGTGCGCAGCGGATTCCCCGCACCCGCACCTCTTCTTCGGCGTGGCGCAGCCCGGGGACAGCAGCCTCGGCCTCAGCGCGGGCGTCCTCCGCCTTGGCCCGTGCGGTCTGACGACGGCGGGCGACGGTGCGCAGGGCTTCCTGATACAGTTCGTTTTTGGTACGCATAGTGTCTCCTTATGCCGGGTGTCACTCGGGCTTTTTCTTGAGGGAGGCGGCGGCGGGCAGCGTTCTTGAGGAAGTCGTTGCCGCTGGGGGCTTCGCGGTCCACCCGGATGTTCCGGCTGGCACCGATGGCGGCCACCGGGCTGCGCACATCGTGGATGTTCCGCAGGCCCTTGGCGTTCCATGTCTTGAGGATGCTGTTCCAGTACCACAGGTCCCGCTTCGGCCCGGCCTGCACCGCTGCCTCCTGCACCATGGCGTCATCGTAGCCGTAGACCTCATACCACCGGGCGATGGCTTTCCGCCCGCCGAGGGTGAGCTCACTGTCCGGGATGCCCAGCAGGGAAGCAACATACTGCTCCCGGGTCTGGCGGAGAGCCAGCAGCTTGAGGTGGGCGTCGGCCTGTTCGCCGGTCTCCACGCCCTCGGCCCGCCAGACTTTCAGCTCGTGGAGGACGGCGGCCATCGTCCGCTTGCCCCGGCTGGCCACATAGGCCACGCAGAGCATGACCGTCTCGGGGGCATAACCCTCCTGCACGTAGAGATTGACCAGCTTTTCCATTTCGCTGTGAGTCAGCGGGCGGGCAAAGCCGGTCTGAGCGCAGTCGATGAGGCTCGAGATCATGGGGTCGGTGCGGCTTGCGGCGGCGATCTCCGCCCAGGTCATGGGGGCAGGAGCAGAGGGCTCTGCTCCCGGCGCGGCGTTCTCGTCGTAGCGCTCGAGAAGCCCCGCACCGGCCCAGAAAGAGAGGGCGCTTTCGGCAGAGATGCGGCTGCGCAGTTTGAGATCGGCACAAATTTTTTCGGGGTCGGTGACGCCGGTGGCCAGCACATACAGCGCTACCCGGACGTTGTATTCCTCCGCGATGCCCAGCTTGGAAAAGATGAGCTGCGGCACCGGGATGGTGTCGCCCTTGAGCTCTTTGAGACGGTATATCATTTGCTTTCCCCGCTTTCTGCGTCCTCGTCCTTCGGCGGCGACCACGGCTCCGAGTCCAGAATGGAGGGCCGCTGCTTCCAGAGCGCCAGGTCAGTGCTGTAGGTGGAGGACAGATACTCCCCCGCCTCCGCCCGGCCCTCCTCCGTCAGGGGAAAGACCTTCTGCCGCCGCAGGGCCGGGTCTGTGCGGTCCAGCGCCCAGGGGTCGGGCCAGATGTCCACCGTGAGGATGGCTTCCTCTTTCTGCGCGCCCTCGCCGCCGTCCGGGTCAGGCACACTGCGCTTGCCGGGCGAGAGCAGATAGCGCATCCCGTCCTCGTTGCCGCTGTATTGGTTCTTGCACTTGAAATAGTGCAAAAGGGGTACAAAGATCATGGCGTCCCTCTCCGTTTTAGACTTGCTGAAATGATAAGAGCGCCAATTCTTGACGAATCAGCGCTCTTTT
>VOFC01000432.1_pt1 | contig 52142 bp, 37 predicted proteins | sample 5384161 | NCBI WGS metagenome assembly VOFC01 (sample SAMN12384722, study PRJNA508395) | human gut metagenome | isolation source: healthy gut B | host: Homo sapiens | reverse complement strand
TTGTAGTCGTAAACATCAAGCAATTTATTGCGATGTTCATACTGATAGTTTTTTCATCTCTATATAAGTTCTGTGAGGCAACTGTGCGTTGTGAAACGCGTAGTTGCCATTTTTTTGCATGCTCGCCATGAGCATTAGCTAATGGGTGAAAGCAGGTCAGTAAATTTTAAGTGACGATACGCTTATAACTTGGCATACGGAATAGAAATAATCTCTCGTCTGTAGCAAGTTCATGGAGATAAAACGCCGTATTTTCGCTTCGATAATTCTACTCTTCCCTTCAAAAATAGTGCCAGAATACTGTGTGAAATAATCTACACAATGAAGTCGTTTGAACTTTTATGAAATTCAATCTTAACCTTTCTTTTGAGTTCTATTTGTAAATAGCTTCATTCATAAAAAATGAGGAAATATTTTGTATGTTCCACGTCTTGAAACGTATCCGCAACCTCCGTCGTCTCACCTCATCACAGGCAGATGTCGCATTTTTTTGTTGAATTCAAAAAATAACTGCCGAAAGATTTGGTGCATTCGTCAGAAAGTACTACTTTTGCACCCGCAAACGGGATGTAGCTCAGTCCGGTTAGAGTACTCGTCTGGGGGGCGAGTGGTCGCTGGTTCGAATCCAGTCATCCCGACTTCGTTTTTTTCGCTTTCATGTTGTAAATATTCAGCATGAAAGCGTTTTTGTTTTCTATCGTTACCTTTTTTTTCAACGCACTTGCGTCAGTAGCATTTTTTCGGATTTTGTCGATAATTAGAGGTCAGTAGCAAAAAGGTGTGGGAATATGTCGACAATGTATTCAGGCTCAGTAGCAATTTCATGCGAATGCGTCCACAATGGATTCAGTATATTCTATCAAACAATTTGTAGCATACATTTCGTTATCATTCGGAAGTTTCGAGGCCGTGGAGCCCCCTATCAAAACACATATAAATTGCTAAAAATCAATGGTTTTGAGGCCTCCGCGCCCTGTAAGGGCAATGTCAGTGCAAACCGAATGCAGAGCGACGAGAGCTTGCTCTCAAGAGCTATGCTGAGGTGCAGCCTGACTTCGCCGGAGGCAATGGTATCTCAGCCCAGGGTAAAGTGAACGGAGTGAACGACACCCTGGGTCCCCCCATGACTCGGGTTTAAAAGGTATCGCGCCCTGTAAGGGCAGAACGTCGAGGATAGGGGCAACGCCCCCTCGACACAAACGGGCAGATTGTCGGAAAATGGCATGCATTGGTGGAACGATGGGCACATGGGAATTATGCACCCATGTAATGCGCCCAATTTACGTCCGTTTTGTCGAGGGGTGTTGCCCCTATTTCGACATATTGCCCTTACAGTCCGCCGCAGTCTCAAAATCATTGAAATACAGCGTGTTTTGTTGCGTTTCAATAAGGATGCCGCGGCCTCACCCCCATCTTCGCAAACATATCCCATAGAAACCGGCAGCCCCGAGGCCGAGCAACATCAAGTTGCTTAGCCCCGGGGCTGTTTTAGTAAGTGGAGCCTGAGGTTTAAAGGCTCAAAGGTTTCAAGGAATCAACGAATAAAGAAGGAGGGGCAGTTAAGGCACCATGACCTTGCGGCCGTTCAGCACGTAAACACCCTTGGTCAAAGGAATGCTCACGTTGCCCTGCACCTTTTCGCGGTAAATGGTGCGACCCTGCACATCGCAAACCGTAACGAGCGTTTCCTGCGGAGCCACTACGATGATTTTGCCATTGCGCACGTACACGTCCATGTTCGCATCTGCATCAGTAGCCTGACCGATTTCAGTGTTCACCTGTCCTTCTTTTTGGTAAACACGTACCCAGTCGAACTCCGTGCGGTAAGTAAAGTTCGTGTCAGCCGGTTTAGCCCACGAGCCATTACCCACGCTCTGGTTCAGAATGATGTAGAAATGCTTGTCGAAGGGCCACTGACCCTTAGCCAAAGCATCAGCATCCGTCGATTTGGCGTACGAGAACACCTTGCGGCCATCCACATACCAGTTCAGCTTATCCTCCTCCCATTCCAAACCGAAGGTGTGATACTGCGTAGATTCGCACGAAATGGTGCTCGACTTTTTAGGGTTGTTAGCCTGACCGTGGCAACCGGCTTCGCTGTTGGCCCACTCCGAGTGAATGGTATGGAACGAATTATCCTTATCGTCAATCTGTTCCCAGATGTCAATTTCGCCATCCTTCGGCCAGCCCTTCACCGTTTTCGTCGGCATCATCCAGAAGGCCGGGAAGTTACCCGTGTGCGGCGTAGTCAGAATGCGCGCCTCGATTTTGCCGTAAGTAAAGTCAAACTTATCCTTACTTTCAATCGCACCGCTAATCATGGCCTGCTGCTGTCCTTTGTCGTCCTTTTCAGCAGCCAGCGTATTAGGCTTACACAGCATCACGAGTTTACCATCTTCCATGTAACCCGTTTGCTGCTGTCCCTCCTCAGTTTGCGCCACAAAGCGTTTCCACGTAATGCCGTGTCCCACCTCCGAGCGGCTCCAGTATTTTGAATCGGGCATGCTGCCGTTAGCCGTATTGAACTCATCAGCCATCACCAGTTTGTAGTCAGCTCCAGCCGTAGGTTCAAAGTCAACCGTCATGCGCACCTCGCCATTCACGCTGTCAGCCTTCACAATGTGAACCTTCGTATCGTTCGTCGTGTACTCGCTCCACTGGCGGTTGCCGTGAATGTACTGTGCCCCGTCAAGGTTATGACCGTGGCGCACCGTCAGTTTGCCCGGCTTGTAACCATCGGCAGCCGGAACAAGCAAAGTGTTCAGCGCACGGCCGTAAGGCACCTCGGTGGGCAAACCCTTGTTGCTCTTACCCACGATTGAACCATTGGTGGTACGAATGTCGAGTTTCGAAGTTTCAGGGTGTACGTTCAGAATAAAGTCCACCACATAACCCCCGTTAGCTTCAATCTGGTTCTCCTTGCCTCCCTCGGTCCATTGTCCGGCCGGGTCAATGTTGGCCCAGTCCACCTTCAAGCGAGCGCGATAATTGCCATAGCGCAAGTTTTTGGGCAGTGTAAAGTTAGGCACTGCCAAGCCTGCGCTGGGCTGTACCGAAGCACCCTGCGAGTTTTTGTTGTTGAAGAATGAGTAGGCAAACAGCTCACCCGAAGGCGAAGGAGTGCCGTTGGCATTCAGGGTATAATCAAAGTGTCCGTCCTGGTCAAGGTCAAGGTAAAGGTAGGCATGCATCGGGCCACCCTGATAGGTGATTTCCGTAGCAATTTCGTCGCCCGGAACAGCCGACACCTCCTCGCCAGTCAGGTTGCGGAACACCAACTCCTTGCCCGAGTGCGGCACAACGAGCGTCGAAGTACCTCCCTTCGTAGCCGTAAACTTCACGCGGTTCAATCGGCGGTCGGTGCGGCTGATAGCCAAATCCTCGGGGAAGTTGATGGGGTAATCCTTACCCTGCACCTGTCCGTCGGTCGACTTGAAGAACGGAATGAGTTCCACGTCGCCATCAATGTATTTGGCCGGAATGGTGTAGCAGCTGTCGGCATCGAGTTCGCGAGCCACCGCCATGTGTTCCATGTACTGCGGCGTGTCGAACACCAAGCTGTCCGTGCTGGCCAAGTTACCGTGATTGATAATCATGTGCGAGAACTTGAAGTTCGGAGCAGGACGCAGGCGCACTTTGTAATCCTTGCCAAACGGAATTTTTTCCTGGGCAAAGTCCGAACCATCCACCTTCAGCACATCGCCGTTCAGTCCGCCGCCGTTCGGGCGCGTACCGCGCTTCACGGTTACCTGCTGATTATCGGTGTACACCACCAGACGCATATCGGCAAAGGCACCGCGGTTATTGTAGATGGTGTTGTCGGCTGCCGTATTGCCGCCCGGGTCTACGCAGTCCCAGTCCACCTTGTAGCGCACGCGGTAAACACCGGGTTTCAAGGTGTCGGGCACCGTAAATTCGGGCATGTTCAGGCCGGCATTGGCCGACTGTCCGGCACTGTTCTTTCCCTTGAAGTGGCTGTAGGAAAGCACCTCGCTGCCGGGTTTCACCTGTTCGCCGTCCACCGTCACATCGAAGCGTCCGTTCTGGTTCGTGTCCAGGTAGAAGTAGCCGCTCATGGCATTACCCTTCCAGTTAAAGCCCACCTGCACCTTTTCGCCGGGCTTAGCCGTCAGCACCTGGTCGAGCACTTTGTTGTAGAGTTTGCGCGTAACGCCTTGGTTCACGGGCACTACGGTAGCCTCGGCCTGACTTGCGGGCTTAAACGTCACCGAATTGAGCAGACGGTCGTTGTTCTTAATGCTCTGATCTTCGTCGAAGTTAATGCCGTAGTACACGCTGCTGAAGCGCGGAGTGGAGTTGTCGTCGATGATGATGTCGTCCACGTAGAACAGGAAGTCCTGCTTCAAGTCGTGGGTCGACTTCAAGTCGGGCACCACGAGCAAGTTGTGAATTTCAATGCCGTTGGCACCGCTCACGGGGAACACCGCATCGCACCATTTACCCGGCTGCACCTTGGCCGTCGAGGTTTGCCAGAACTGTTCCGTGGTAGTGGGCTGCCAGGGGCGGTCGGTGCGTCGTCCCAAACCGATGAGCATGACGCGGCTGTCCGAGGGCGTCCATATTTTCACATGCACATAGCGCACCTTGTTTTTCAGTTCAAAGGGCTTTTTCAGCGTCACCATGGCTCCGAAGGTGTTGCTGCCGAAGCGCGAACGCTGTGCACCGAGCACCTTGGCCGACTTGTTCGGGGCAAAGCCCAAAATGTCGTCGACCTCGGTATAGGGATTAGCCGTAACTTTGGCGTTACCTTTGAGGCGGTTGTCGCGGAACGGTGAATGTTCCCAAGTATCGTACACACCTACTTTGGCGTAGCTCTCGGCTGTTTCAAAGTCGCAAAGCAGGGAATCGGTTTGTGCCATCATGCCCATCGGAAAGAGCAAGCCGGCCAAACTGAGGTATTTCTTTATATTCATGGTAGTTTTGTCTGAATAGTGTGGATGATTTTAGTAAATAGATACTGTGTGGAGCAGCGGGCAAGCCTTGCTGTCGGTAATGGTGATGCGCACAATTTTGGCTTTGTAGCCCGTGCCGTAGCTGTTTTGCGTGCTGCCATTCAGCGGAATGATACGCTTGTAGCCCACTGTGGTGGTAGCAATGTTACCACCGCGTTTCACAAAGTTCTGACCATCTTCGCTGGTTTCGATTGAGAAACCCTTGATGCGCTGTCCCAAACGGATATACTCCATCATCGACACGTAGCGAATGGTTTGCGGCGTGTCCCACTCAAAGGTCAGCGTAGCCGTCTTCACGTCGTCGTCGGTTGCCCAATAGGTATCTTTGTTGTCATCCTTCAGATTATCTGCCACGTAGGTCGTCTTTGCACCATTGGTGCGCGTGGCTGAGGCCGTCACTTTGGCCGTCTTAGCCAAATCATTACTTAGGCGTTTTTCGAGTTCCTTACCAAATTCCTCCATACGCTTCACGGTCTGATCGGGCAAATACCCCGACTTATCAGGCGGCAGGTTCAGAATGAGTGTAGCGTTTCGTCCTACGGTTTCGAGGTACATTTGGAAAAGGCGTTCGGTAGAGTGAATGGTTTCGCCATCGTGCCAGAACCAGCCGCCCGAAGTAGCCTTGGCATCGCTTTCGCCCGGATGCCAGCGCCAACCGTTTTCGTCGCCATACTCGCCATCGCCCATCGCCCAGCAAGTTTCGCCGGCCCATCCGGCTTCGTTACCAATCCAGCGTGCTTCGCCACCCACACCCCACATAATGATGTCGGGGCAGGCGTTGTGAATAGAGTCGCGCAGGTTGGGAATGTCGTAGTACACTTCGGCATTGCCAATGGTGCGGTTCTTGTCGGCTTCGCCACCATAGTAGCCACCGCCACCGGTTGCACCGTCGAACCACATTTCAAACTGATCGTGACCATATTTTGCCACTTCAGCACATTGGGGGAAGAACACCTTCTTGGTGTAATCATCGGTGTAATTGCCGTTTGCATCTTTCTTTCCCCAATATTTACTGTTGCGGTCCCAGGGCGAAATGTAGAAGCCGTATTTCAGTTTAAGTTCTTTGGCAGCCTTTGAAAAATCCTCAGGAATGTTGGTTTGCTTGCCAAAATCATTACCAGCATTTTTCACACTATGTTCTGTCGTTGCTGTTGGCCACAGGCAGAAACCATCGTGGTGCTTAATCACCGCGATGCCACCCTTCATGCCGGCTTTCTTTGCCGTTTCGAGCCATTGTCTGGGATTGGGTTTTGCCGAAGGTTTAAACATCTTCGTGTCCTCATCACCATTACCCCATTCTTTTCCGGTAAAGGTGTTCATACCAAAGTGGAAGAAGGCATAGAACTCTGTTTCGTTCCACTTCAACTGACGGTCAGAAGGTACGGGAAATACCGGTGCAGGCGTGTTCTCTGCATCGGTGAGCGTTTCCGTTTCAAGCTTGAAATCGTCCTGCGCTTGCACAGCTACAGGAGCAGCGGTTCCCAGACACAAGGCTGTGAACAGCAATAAATGCTTCTTTTTAGCAATCATTACGCTTAAATTAAACTATAAGCAGATTGGCAGAATCAGAATTAAGGTCTTGCGATTGTACAAAGGACGATGAATCCTCAAAATTCTACCCCCCCACTTTTTTATGAATAGATAGGAATTTCTTTTTGTCGTTTACTGGGGCGACACAACCGTTTCGTACCGCCACACTCAGCCATTGTGAAAATAGCCAAGTCAAAGAAAAGTGTAAGGAAGGATGCCAGGGCCACATGCCCCCGCGTAGTGTTTCAGCTTTGACAAAACATACCCAAAGCCCATTTGTATGCAAATCATGGATTGATGTCGTGTTTTTCAAAATGCTGAACCAAGGTTAAGTCTGGCTTCGATCGCTTTATCGAAGTACTTGGGCAAAAGTACAAATATATTTTGTCCAATCAAAGTGCATTTCATCTTTTAACATGTATCCCAGCCTTCATGGAAGTTTTAGGAGCTAAGACGGAGTAGGGGGTAATGCCAACTGCGTTTTACGCATGTCGTTGGGGAACTGAAACGCTCACACCCGATTCGTTGCAGGGTGAAAACAAGTTAAAAATTCGTCACCGTATTTTTCCCACTTTTTTCTATGATTTCACCCCCAAACAGGCACGGCGAAAATAATTGTTCCGCGCCAGTCAAAATTAGTTCCGACGTTGTTGAAATTAGTTCCGAGCCAGTCAAAATTAGTTCCGAGCTAGTTGAAATTAGTTCCGAGCTAGTTTTGAAAGAAACGGAAAAAATTTCAACAAGCGCGGAATCGTTGATAATCAGCATTTTCCGAAAAACCACAAATGCGGTTTGCCCAAGCCTCCTTTCGCGGTATTCACAACCGCCAAATGCCGCCAATGTGGGTAGTAGTTGGGCCGTGTAGGGGAGTGTTTGCATGACATTTTTTTAACATACATTTCCCGTGTGTTTTGTGCCCGATATTTCGCGCGATTTGCGCCCGATATTTCGCGCGATTTACGCCCGTGTGTGTCGGGGGGCGTTGCCCCTATTCCGACGTTCTGCCCTTACAGGGCGCGATACCTTTTAAACCCAGTACATGGGGGAACCCAGGGTGTCGTTCACTCCGTTCACTATACCCTGGGCTGAGATACCATTGCCTCCGGCGAAGTCAGGCTGCACCTCAGCATAGCTCTTGAGAGCAAGCTCTCGTCGCTCTGCATTCGGTTTGCACTGACATTGCCCTTACAGGGCGCCGCGGGTTCAAAACCATTGAATTACAGCACGTTTTATGTGTATTTTATATCCTAACCATGTGTGGTTTAATGACATTATTGCAATTCGTAGCTTTATGCAAACATGCGCCCTATTGAACCGCGATATAACACGCTGTATTTCAATGGTTTTGGAATCGCGGCGCCCTGTAAGGGCAATACAAAAAAACACGGACGTGTTAGGCTACTCTTCTAACTCGCACGCCACGAAATGAAAATCCTTTTGCGCCTTTTCTTGCGGAAATGCAAAGTAAGTGCAGCGGCACTGCGTACACAGCTGCCCCTCCGCATCGTAAAGTTCCGCATCAATGAGCAAAATGTTGCGCCGCTCCTCAGCCAGGTGCGCACGCAGCGTAAGGTCGCCCCCGTTGGTGCTGACCGGACGCAAAAAACGCGTTTCCATTTTCGAAGTCACTCCTGCCGTCTGCTTTTTACGCATCACCACCCAGGCACAAATTTCGTCGAGCAGCACGCTCTGAATGCCCCCGTGCAGGGTGTTCAGCCAACCCTGGTATTCTGAACGCGGCGACCATATCGACACAATGTCGTCGCCGTCCTCGTAAAACTCCATTTTCACGCCCAACGGATTTTCAGGCGCGCAGCCAAAGCAGTTGTAGCCCTCGAGGTGTAAGTAGGGATTCTTGATTTTCTTCATAATCTTCGTTTTTTTTAAAAAAAAGTAGTCGATGCTCCCCCGACGAATGGGGGAATTGCGACCTTAAAACGGCCAGAACATAGGCACAAAAATCAACGTAATGATGAGCGAAATAAGGTTCAGCGGCAAACCGATACGCACAAAGTCGCCAAAGCGGTAGTTGCCGATACCCTGCACAATCAGGTTCGTTTGGTAGCCGATGGGCGAACTGAAGCTGGCCGAAGCCGCCATGCAAATGGTAACGAAAAATGGCATCGGACTCACCTGCATGTGTTCTGCAATCGATAGCGACACCGGAAATGCCAGGGCTGCCGCCGCATTGTTCGTCATCAGCTCCGTAAACACATTGGTGATGATGAATATCACTGCCAGCAGTACCAGCGGACTGTAATCGTGGCTCAGCCCCACGGCAAACTGCGCCACGGCGTCGGCCATGCCCGAATTTTGCATGGCACGGCTGATGGCAAAGGCCGAGGCAATGGTGATGAGAATGTCCCACGAAATGAACTTGGTGTACTTACGCGCCGGAAAAAGGTTCAGCCACGCCATGATAATGGTGACGATGCTCACGAAGAAGAACATGTCGAGCTTCATGTCCGGAAAAGCCGCGCGCACCGCAGGCAGTTCGCCCACCGTAGCCCCCACAATCATCAGCAGCAGCAAAATCACCGATGTCACCCGTTTCCACTGTGGCATTTTAGCCTCCTGCTCCTTGCCGTTCGACACCATCAGGAAGAACGACGAATCGCCCCAGTTCTGCATAAAGCTGTCGTCGGCCAGCAGCACCAGCGTGTCGCCATCGCGAAAGCGTTCGCGGCGCATGTCGTGCATAATCATGGTTTGTCCGCCACGTTTCAGTTCAAGGAGCGTAGCCCCGTATTTCTGCTTGAAGTCGAAATCGAAAATGCGTTTGTTGATGGCCGGGAAACGCGCTCCCAGCACCACCTCCACGCGGTGCAGACCCTTGTCGCGCTCCTCGGTCGAGGTCAGCTCGTCGCGGTTGGTGCGTTGATCGGGCAGCAGCCGGTTCGACACCAGCAGAATGTAGGCCAAACCGCAAAGGCACACGATGAGGCCCACTTTGCCCAGTTCGAACATGCCGAAACCGCTGAAGCCCGCATCGATGACCATGCCGTGAACCACGAGGTTCGTACTGGTGCCGATGAGCGTGCAAACGCCGCCCAGTATGGTGGCATACGACAGTGGAATGAGCAGTTTCGTAGCCGCCACCTTGTGCTTTTCGGCCCACCGCTTAATCATAGGGGCAAAAATCACGACCACCGGCGTATTGTTCAGAAAAGCCGAAATGAACGACACCACCGGCAGCATGCGCAGTTGCGTTTGCCGGAGGCCGGCCCGTCCGCGCTGTGGCAGCAGGCGGTAAAGCAACTTTTCGAGCAAGCCCGAACGCCTCACCCCCTCGCTCACCAAAAAGAGCATCGCCACGGTTATCATTCCCTTGTTGGCAAAGCCCTCAAGCATTTCGCGTGGCGACAGAATGCCGGCACACAGAAACACCACTGCTCCCGAAAGCAACACAAGCCCCGGGCGCATGTGGTCCTTGATCAGAGCCAGCACTACGCATAGTAGGACAATGACCACGAATATCGACTGAAAACTCATAGTTGATAGTTAAGTATAGAGGCGTGTTAGCATATAATCAGGAGCGGCTCACCACAAAGAAGGGGTTGAGCAGGTTCTCCTTGTTGTAATGTAAAGGCTCGGTGGTGCCGGCCTGCATCACGGTGCAGCCTGCGGCCCAGGCAATGGCATGACCGGCGGCCGTATCCCATTCCATGGTAGGTGCCAGGCGGGGGTACACATCGGCCTTTCCTTCGGCCACCAGGCAGAGTTTCAGCGAACTGCCAGCACTCACCGTGTCCACTTCGCCGTGTGCGGCCTTCAGGCGGTCAATAAATTCCTGCGTTTCGGCCGAAAGGTGCGAACGCGAAGCTACTACGCGGAACGAACGGTTTTGCGTGGCACCCGGCAGTGGCAACTGCTGTGCCTGCTGCGGTTGCAGCGTGTCGGCATCAACCTCGGCGGTAAAGGCGCCCTTGCCAGCCTCGCCCCAGTACAGGCGGCGCGTGGCAGGCACGTAAATCACGCCCATCACCGGTTCGCCCTTCGTAACGAGGGCAATGTTTACGGTAAATTCGTCGTTGCGTTTCAAAAATTCCTTGGTGCCGTCGAGCGGATCGACCACCCAGAGCGTTTCCCACTGTTGGCGTACTTCGTAGGGCAGGTGTTCGCCTTCCTCGCTCAGCACGGGGTAGGGGGTATGCTTCAGGGCCTCGGCAATGACTGCGTGCGATTTTCAGTCGGCCAGTGTCAGCGGTGAGTTGTCGGCCTTGCGTTCCACTTCCCAGTCGGTGTCGGGGTGGGTGTATATGCTCATGATGGCTTGACCGGCACGAATGGCCGCGTCAATAATGGTTTGCAACATAGTAAAAAAATTTTTTTGAGTGGTTTTCTATCTGCAAAAGTAAAACTTATCGGCAATATGGCGGCAAAACGCTGTGACAAATTCGAGTTTTGAGCGGCTAAGTAGTGGCTTAATGATGGTCTGCACCTGCTGAAGGGGGGGATGCTGTTGTCGGAATCATGGCAGAAATTTTCGAACCCTTCTTAAACCTTTTGCCGTTTTGTCTGTCTTACTGATAATTGTGTGAAAAAAAGACGTTGCAACGCTTTATGCTGGTAAGTACACTGACTTCCGGAAGCAGTGCACCCCGCGCACACTTATTCTCTCTCTCTTAAATACCGGGAGTGGGGGCGCAGTTCAAAACTGTTTGCTGCCGCTGTCCTGCTTTCCGCTAAATGTTGATTCTGTTATGAAAAAAATAGCTATCCTTGTGTGTGCAGCCTGCATGAGCTGCACCGCGCTTTACGCGCAAAACCGTGCGCAGACTGCCAAACCTGCCGACCGTATGGAAAAATGTACGAAGGTGGCCAATCGCCTGGCCGACAAACTGCAACTCGACGACCGCACGCAGCAATGGTTCGTGCCGCTGTATGCGGCGTATCAGGACACGCTCATGGGCATTCGCCGTACTTACCGCATGGGTAAACCTGCGGGTAAGGGTCAGGGCAAACAGGCGGGCGTGTGTGCGCTCAACGATGCTGAGGCTTTGCAATGTGTGGAAAATGCGTTGAAGCGCGATGAACTGACGCTGAAGGTGAAGCGCGATTACTACGTGCAGTTCAAAAAGCAACTGACGCCGCAGCAGTTGGTTCGCATCTTCTGTACGCCGCAGCGCAAACCGAATCAGGGCAAGCGTCCGGCGCAGGGTCAGCGTGGTCATGGTCATCACCAGCAGGGTCATGGTGCTGGCTGGCAGCAAACTCCTGATTTTGACTAACGCTCTTCGTCCCTTCTGCCTGCTGTGCAGCCTTCGTTTGGCTGCCTATAGTGCAAAATAAAAAGGCTGTGCCGCAATCCGTACAGATTGTAGCACAGCCTTTTGGGTATGGTTTAGGGTTCTGCCCTGCGTTTAAACTTTTAAAAAAGAGCGTAGGCGATACACACGTTATTGGTGTACCGCCTACGCTTTATTGTTAGCAAGCAGTTCGGTTTTATTCCTTCTGCCTTTTGGCTTTGGCTCGGAAGGGGTTGATTGTGAATGTCACCCCTTCACGAGTTTTTGGCCGTTTAATCGTTTCAATTAGTCTTCAGAGTTCCAATTATCGCTGCTCCAGCCTTTGTCTTGTGACCAGAAGCACTTTCGGCTTGTTCACCGGAATTGATGTTGAAATCCATAGTTTTATCTCCGCTACCGGTAAGGATAGCATCTTCAGTTTGGAGCTTGATAACTTCGATTGAAGGTTTGATATATTTCTTCATTGTTGTTTCGTTTTATAGAGATTTGATGTAAATATTGATTACTGAGCGATGAACTTTTTACCATTCTGGATGTACAAGCCACCCTTCACAGCCTTCATCACGCGGCGACCGGTCAGGTCGTAGATAGGAGCGTTAGCATCAGCAGCTTCGCCCATTACGTTTTCAATACCCGTTACATCACCGTCGAACACGAGTTTCATAGCTCGAGCAGTAGCTTCCAAGTATGCCTTGTTGGCACCAATCTTCTTGCCTGTTTCCATGCTGTAGAAACCTACAACATTATTATTTACGCCGAATACCAATTCGTTCGTGTAATCTTTTTCAACGAGCGTACCGATGAGAGCATTGTTTTGAACATCAGAAGTAGCTTTACCGAGCGTCAGTACAGCCTTTTCAGCGTTGGCAGCACCCTTCAAGATAACACCCTGATTGGCAGGAATACCACCTTCAATAGCCGTAGCGTGCAAAGTTTTTTCGTTTACTTTCTTACCAATGTAAGCAGTTGCACCTTCTACATTTGATACTGAGAAGGGAAGGTAAGTGGTAGCGTATGAAGCATCACCGGCGGTGTTAAGGGCAACTTCAACGTCGGTAGCAGGAATAATGTACCATTGTGAAGCTTCGGCATTTTCTTCCCAACCAACCAATTTATGAGATTGAGAAGCTGCATCATGGAGAGCACTATACTGAGCAGTAGAACTGGTTGCATCTTTCAATGCAAAAAGGGCTTCTCCTTTATCTACAGCCTTGTATGAACCCATGTTGTTGGTTTCAGAAGTAAGCGTAATAGGAGTGCTCGTAGTAGCATGACCTAAACCTAAACCTTGCATCTTCAAACGATACTGGTTTTCAGTTCCAGTAGCTTCGAACAATACGACTGAGCTGATTGCCTTTTTGCATATTTTCTGCACCTGTCATATCTGCATTGGCATAACGAGACGTATAGTGCTTGCTTTGCAAGCGGTAGTATTACCGGCTTCAAGAGTTACGCCATTGGGGGTCAGTTGTGCAATGGCATCGCCTAATGCAATGGCATTCGAAATATTGAACAAATCTTTTTCGTACTCTGTAAAAGGAGTATCAATAACTTCATCATTTGTGTAACCACCTACAGCACCAGTAGGAATGGAAACTACTTTTTCGGCTTTAGTCAGAACCCAATCAGAGGGTGCGAAGATGCGACAAGTTGAACCACCATCTGCATCGCTCCACGTTTTCAGAGTAGCATCAGTATCACCACCTTGTACGAATTGTGCATTCAAATAATTTTTGCGGTCAGCGGTAAAGCAAGGTTTACCATTGTCAGCCTTTGAGTTCACTACGAACCATTTAGTATGCTCAGTATTTTCAGTAATCTGGGCATTGCCGGTAGTTGTATTCAATGATTTATCAGTACCAATATTTTTGTTGTAAATTTCGAAACCATCGAATGCATTACCATAGATGCACCACAAATAGGCATTATCTTTCAGAAGTTCGTAATTGTATTCTTTTTTCTTTGCGTGAATGTCTTGATTAGGTCCTTCACAAGTCCAAAATAGTTTATATCCGTATGAGTTATAATTATGCATATTGATAGAAACCCACTTAGGACTTTGCAAATCAGTAGTTTTTGGGAAAGGCAGATTTTCAGTACAGGTAACGTCTACATTATTACCAGTTGCTTGAACTGTACCTTGGGGTTGCGTAAAGGTTACGAAGTCAACTTCAGTAAAAGCCGGAGCTTCATAATTTTCACCCACTGCTTGCTCAATAGTTTTGGTATAAGTTTTTGTAGCGCCTTCTAATCTATAAGTATAGGTAACTTGGGCAGTACTGGTTTTGGTAAGGTCTTCTTTCTTTACCTCGTAGAATTCAAACATCATCACTGATGCCGGATTTGCATCCGTCCATGAGCCTAAGTTGTTGCCACTGTAATGAATGCAAGATGTCTTTCCTGAATTTTGAATGATGCAAGAACCATCAGTCGGAGTTGCTGTTTTATTGCCAAGTATAACTGATTCAGTTGTTTTCATCAAATTAGCCTTGTTAGCATAAGCAACTAAGTTCTTTTGGTTTAAATTAGGAGCCTGCCAAGCGGCCTTTTTATTGGCAGTAGCAATGGTGAATGTTTCGCCATCAACTTCTATATACCACAATTCCAAAGCATTGCTTCCGTCATAAACTGTGTTTCTACCCTGTGGTGTAACAACAGCGTCAGCTGCTTCGCTGGCAGCTTTCAAGTAGCCACCGGGCTTACCCGTAGCTTGGGGATTCACCTCTTTAATCAGGTAATAACCAGTTTTCAAATCTGCAGGCAAGGTATTCTTTTCGGCAACTTTCTTAAAGCCGATAATACCTTGTGCATTCATTACCCCCCCCATCATACAGAAGAGGAGTAACAACAAATAAGTAAATTTGTTCATATAAGATAGATTAATTAAATGAGTTCGAAGGTTGTTGTGGGGCAGTGGGACGTAAGATAGGAAAGAGATAGGATAGGAAAGTAAAGTCCTGTCTGCCTAAGGCATACGATTGAGCAGTACAGGCAAGGCAAACTGCGGCGTTTCGATGACGCAGTCCACACGCCCCCGCATTTGCTCTGCTCCTTTTCTATATATATGGTGTAAACGCTCATCAATCGCAGCAACAGATAGAAAGTGTACTGGAAGTACCGCTCGCGCTCACGCTCCTCGTCCTTGCGGCGCATGGAGTAAGGAATGCTGGCGAGGAAAGCCGTGAGCATTTGGCGAAACTGGTCAATTTGTCCACGCCGCAGCGACAACACCGCCCGTTTGATCCACGAATCCATGGGCTGTCCGCTTTGCAGGTAATTGCTGGCAACCATCGCCAGAAAGCCACGCTTCACCTCATTGTTCGGGAAGTCGAGCAGGAACATATCCATTTCGCGGTCGTAGTTCTTAATCGTCAAATAACCGCTTTGGTAAATCATCGGCAACGGATATTCCGTGTCAGCCTTGTAGTTGACAAACTCATCCAGCGAATATTCCCTTCCCGTCAGTTCGTCAATACCCTCGTTGAAGTGGTTCATTAGCCGAATCAGGTAAGTAGGCGTGCCGGTGGCGAACCAAAAGTCGCGGATATCCTTGTTAAAAGCATTGAATACACTAAATGGATTGTAGATATCCGTCATCTGTTTACTGAAATGATAGCCGTCGTAATGCTTTTTCAGTCGTAGTTTTAACTCCTCTTCCGTGCAATCCTCAGTCTGTGCCATTTCGCGTATGGGTTTAGCGAATTGCGTGTGCAGTTCCTCTTCGGTAATGCCACATAGCGCCTCGAACTGCTCGGCCATACTGATATCCTTTGGTTGGTTGAACCCACTGAACACGCTGACTTGCGAGAACTTGGTGACACCCGTCAGGAACACAAAGCGTAGGTAGGCATCGGTGCGTTTGAATACGGAATAGAAAGCCTTCAGAATTTCGCGGTTGTTATTGAGCAGTTCCGGGTCCATTTCCAGCACATCGAGCAGAGGCTTGTCGTATTCGTCCACCAGCACTACCGCTCCACGTCCCGTTTGTTCGTAGCAGCCACCTGCAGGATTTTTTCCAGCCGAAGGCCAAACTGATTCATTTCAGCGTTCTTCAATATGGTATTCCTTTTCCCATTGTGATAATTCATAGTCCAATGTTTCTTCCAGAGGCATTGGGTTGGGTAAAAATTCACACCATTAAAGTCGAAATGAAACACTTTATGCACGTGCCAATCTTCTCCAACTTATCAATCTTCAGCCCTTTGAACAGTTCCTTTTTCCCTTCGAAGTAAGCGCGCAGGGTAGAGAGGAGCAGACTCTTACCGAAACGGCGGGGCCGGCTCAAGAAGTAAGTATTTCCTTCAGTGGCAAGGGCATAAACCATGTCAGTTTTGTCTACATAAACATATCCCTCTTTGATGATTTTTTCAAAAGTTTGTATGCCAATCGGATATTTCATGGTGCAGTTGTTTTAATCGTTAAAATTAGGGCATAGAATTGGGCGCATGCCCTGAAGCGTTATCTTGCAGAGGCATCTATAATCTTGCTGAGGCATCTATTTTTGGTGTAAAGATGCTTCCCAGCCCTCGATGGTTCCCGTTTCCGACGAGAAGTTCACGCCAATTTTATGAACCGGTCGCGCATCCGCCTCGTACTCTCGTGCATAGCCTTTATCCTCAATCTGCTGCAACGCCCCGGCAGCCGTGCCATCGAGCTTGAACTCAAAGATATAGACGAACTGCGGCGTTTCGATGACGCAATCCACGCGCCCCTCGCTCTGCTCTTTTCAATGTACACGGTATAGACGCTCATGAGTCGCAGCAACAGATAGAAGGTGTATTGGAAGTACCGCTCGCGCTCACGCTCCTCGTCCTTGCGGCGCATGGAGTAAGGAATGCTGGCGAGGAAAGCCGTCAGCATTTGGCGGAACTGGTCGAGTTCGCCGTCCTCCAGGGCAAATGCCAGGTCCTGTGCCGTGTTGCAGCTGTCCTGTCGCGATTGCAGGTAATTGTTGGCCACCATGGTCAGGAATCCACTCTTTACCTCGTTGTTCGGAAAGTCAAGTCCGAAGGTGTTGCGCCGTTTGTCGTAATGTTTAATGGTCAAGTAACCGCTTTGGTAAATCATGGGCAGCGGATATTCTGCATCTGCCTTGTAATTGACAAATTCATCCAAACGGTAATACTTTCCCGTTAGTTCGTCAATGCCCTCGTTGAAGTGGTTCATCAGCCGAATCAGGTAAGTGGGCGTACCGGTGGCGAACCAAAAGTCGCGGATTCTTTTATTATAAAAGGCATTGAGTATGCTAAATGGATTGTAAATATCCGTCATATTTTCGCTGAAATGATAGCCATCGTATTGCTTTTTCAGCTGCAGTTTCATTTCCTCTTCTGTACAATTCTCAGCCTGCGCCATTTCGCGTATGGGTTCAGCGAATTGCGTGTACAATTCTTCCTCGGTAATGCCACACAGCGCTTCGAATTTTTCGGTCATGCTGATGTCCAATGGTTGGTTGAATCCGCTGAACACGCTGACTTGCGAGAACTTGGTGACGCCCGTCAGGAACACAAAGCGGAGGTAGGCATCTGCTTTTTTGAATGTAGAATAAAAGCCTTTCAAGATTTCGCGGTTGTTATTGAGCAGTTCCGGGTTCACTTCCAGTACATCGAGCAGGGGCTTGTCGTACTCGTCAATCAGCACCACCGCTCCATGGCCTGTTTGTTTAGCAGCCACCTGCAGGATTTTTTCCAGCCGAAGGCCAAACTGATTCCTGAATTCAGCTTCAATACCATATTCCTTTTCCCATTGTGATAATTCATAGTCCAATGTTTCTTCCAGAGCATTGGGTTGGGTAAAATTTACGGAGTTAAAGTCGAAATGAAACACCCTATGCACGTGCCAATCCTTTTCGAGTTTATCAATCTTCAGCCCCTTGAACAGTTCCTTTTTTCCCTCGAAGTAAGCGCGCAGGGTGGAGAGGAGCAGACTTTTACCGAAACGGCGGGGACGGCTCAGAAAGTAAGTCTTTCCTTCTGTGGCAAGGGCATAGACCATGTCGGTTTTGTCCACATAGACAAAACCATTGTTAATGATCTGTTCAAAAGTTTGTATGCCAATTGGATATTTCATGATGCAATCTCTTTGTCTGGGTGAATAAGGTTATGTGGGATGCAGTGGTTGAACGTAGACAAAGTTATATAAAAAATGAGATTTATCACTGCTCAGCTACAGATATTCTGCGCAAAGATATCGTATGAACTGCGCAATAGATTCGTAGGGATAGACCGATATACCCCTTCCAACGTCTGGTTTGGCAGGTGAATCTAACTGAAATGGTATATCCCTATTTCACTTTTTTTTCGACTGTGGAAAACGTGAAGGAATGCCCATAAATAAAGGGATGAACCGATGTTTGGAACTGTGGAAAACTTTTGAGGTGCGATATCAGGTGGCGAAAAAATTTGGATTTCGGGGGGCACGTGTTGTATCTTTGCACCTACTTATAGAAGTCGTCTAAACTTTTCTGACGAAGATTTGATATGGAGATTTATCTCTTCTAAATTCAATCTACACTTTCTTTCTGGCCGTTTTTTTTGACCTTTCATCAGTCGTGTAGCTCGCTACACTCCTTCTTCAAGGCCCAAAAACGCCTCAAAAATTAAGGCAAATCTTGAATTTCATAAAAGTTCAGACGACTTCATAAAGCAGGATCATATCAACCTGTTTGATGAAAAAACAACAGATTCCTTATTTATTCTGCGTTCTTTGACATATTGTGACAAAAAGAAAGTAAGGCAGGTAGGCCTGTCTGAAACCTATGTACGAAGCCATGTTGTTGTGATGAAAATGCAACTGTTAAGTAGATATTGAATCAATGTCAATACCTACCAACAAAAACACGGATGGTACGAGTGAGAACGCAGGTTCTGCACACGCACAATCCGTGTTGCGTGAAAGCGGTACTGCGTATTATAATTCACACCGTACCGTAAAGAGATTAGGAATGGATGGTTACTTCTGGTAGCACTTTACGCGCTTGCCATCGTAGCCTACCGCCATGATGTAGCTGGCATTTTCACTTGAGGGGAAGAGCACATGCGTTTTGGCTGACGACATAGCAGCATCGCCCAAACCAAACATTGAAATGCGGATAAGTTTGCCCTCGGCATTGTAAGTTTCGTAAGCTACAGCACCCGGCCACTTCGTGTTGTCGACGCATACACGGTTCTCCTCGGGCGTGCATCCCGTACCTATAGTACCTTCGGCCAACTGCACTTTGTCGCGGAAGTTACGCCAGTTGTAAGCGTTGATGTAGTTCAGCGCAGCAGGAGCTTCGGCATAGTTTTTCGAAGCTACATACGTTTTGAGTTCGTCAATCATGGGCTGAGTAATGATGAGCCAGCCTCGTGAATAGTCCTCGATGAACGCTTTGACCGGTTTGAGCAGACCCGCCTTTTCGAAGAAGGGCAGGAAGTTGATTTTCGAAGCATCGCAGAAACGCTTCATCATTTCAATCTGCTGCTTGCCCGAAGTGTTGAACTTCTGTGCATCGAAGTCAGAACGGTACGATTCAATCATACGGCCGAATGCGGTGGGCGAAGCCTTGCATTCCTCAGTGTAGAGCGTGAGCTGCCAGAAAGGAACGACCTTGACAAAGTGGTCGAAGTTGCGGCTCTTGGTGGTAATCATACCTAGGTTGTTGCCGTTTTCGTCCTGATCGTTTACTTCTACATTATTGAAAGCCGAACCATGATAGTCAGGACCATCCTGCAACTGCCACTGCACGCCTTTGCGCACCCCCTCTTCAAGGTAAGCATTGAAACGGCCGCCGCGCATCCAACTGTAGTCGTTGACACCCGACTGCTCGTCCTCGAGGCGGTGGTGTCCGTTGCCAAAGGCTGAAGTAGCACCCAGTTTGTGTTCTACCCAAGCCGAATAAATGTTGTTCGTCGTTTCACCACAGCCCGGCCACTTGAAGCCCGGTGTGATTTGGTTTACATGGCCCAATTCGTGCGCCATGCCCCAGAAGCCGAAGTTGTTCGGGTTAATCCATTCGTTGAAGCTTCCGAAAGCTGCAGCTGCACCCGTACCGTCGGCAAACATACCACCGCTTACCGGACGTGCAAACTGATGGTTCTTCGGTTCCTTGTTCATTTGCGGCAAGCCCATGATTTCGCGTTCGCGGTAAATGAGCGAGTCGTAAATGATAGCCAGTTTTTCGGCATCCTGCAACTTTACACTCTTCGCATTAGCCTTCGGCACAACCACGTGCAGACGCTGCGTGATGAAGTCGAAGTTGTCGCCAGGACCATTGGCCAGCATTTTTTGCCAGTCGGCATTTTTGTGGCGGGCAGCATCAAAGTAGCCCTGTTCCGTGGCTAAGGCAAAGTGCAATTTCACCTTCGGAGCACCCTCAGGCTGGCTGGCATAGTAAAGCACATAAGCATTACCGCGATTGGCCGCCTTGATGACGTTTGCACCATTTTTCAGCGGATAAGACGATTCGGGCTGTCCGCTGCTGGCGATGTCCTTGGCATTGCTGAAATCCTTGATACACAGGTTTACCGGATAGTCAGCACTGATGCCTTCGGCAAATACCACGATGACATCGTCCTTCTTAAAGTAAATACCCGTGGGGTTTTCGTAGGGATCGTATCCGGCACTGGTTTTCAGCTTCTGCTGCAAAGTGCCACGGTTCATGTAGCAGCTGAATTCGCCCACACGGAACTGCGTGCTGTAATTGCCCTGAAGCAGGTTGTAGGCTAGTTGGCGGAGGTAAGGATGGCCAATTTTTACCAAGTCGGCTTCGGAAGATATGCCCTTGAGCGAAGTGCAAAGCGCATCGGCAAAGTATTCGCTGAGGCCCGCTGTAAGTGAAGCGTTGTATTGGTAAAAAGCCATTTCGGCACACGATACAAAGTTTTTGCTGCCATCATTGCCTGCAGTGTTCACCTGGATGCGCACCTTCTTTACCTGGTCGATACCCTTTTCACCCAACAGAATGGTAGAAGATGAATTCTTCTTTTCACAATCGGCTTTAGCCACAGATTTCCATTCGTTCGGTTTGTCGGCCGTAGCCACAAATACTTCGACCTCGCCAAATGTGCCGTTGGGGCTGCCGGTACGCGGTGTGTAAACCAAGTAGTCAATGTGAGCAGCTTCCTTGAGCGTGTAGGTCAGGTTTTGCGGCAGCGAGCAACCACCCCACGACGAGTGGTAAATGGTAGAAGGATCGCCGTCGTAACTCAGTTCGATGCCCTCGCCCGGCTGTTCAGATTCAGCTGTAGCCGAAGCGATAGGCAACATGATGTCGGCCATCGATGCTGCAGAAGTGTTGGGCAACTGACGAATTACGAGAGGACGGCTGATTTTGCCATCGGCACTTTTCAACGTGAAATGAGCCAAACGCGGCTGCGTGGCATCATAATGCGGTGTGCAGAAGAAAGTATAGTTTCCGTTGGCTTCGGCGCGCGGAGTAACCCAGGTGGCATCCTTGCCGGCTTCAAGGGTAAATTTGCCAGCATTGGTTTGCAGGGCAACATTGGCAAAGGGAGTTTCGTACGGTACGTCGACGGTGTCTTTGCTCAGAAGCAGTGCCGGTGATTTTTCGGCATCGGTGGTGAGCTGAAGGCCCTGCGCAAACAGAGGCGAAGGCAGTAAGGCCATGCAAAGGCTTGCGCCGGTAAGCAGGTATTTCATGAGAATGATGTTTTGTTTGAATAGTAAAAATGTTGAAAGAACAGGCATTAAGCCACAACTACCTTGCTACCGTTGACAACATAGATGCCAGCGGGCAAGTTCAGACGGTGTGTACCAGCTTCGATGGTGCCGCGATATACGGAAGCACCGGCAGCGTTGTAGACACTGACAGCAGCGGCGCGTTCAGTTTCGATGCGCAATGCACCACGTTCGCCATATACGCTGAAACCTTCAGTTTGCGTTGTCGGAGCCTGTTCAATACCGGTGGGAGAGCCCACGGTGAAAGGTGCGGTGCGGAATTGGTAGTTGCCAGAGTTGTCTTGTACTTTCAGAACTACGCCCTTGTGCGAGGTGAGGAAAGTGATTTTGCGGCTACTTTCGGCGTAATCAGTGCCCTTAACCAACTCCTGTCCTTCGGCATTGGTCAGCGTATATTTTGCGAAAGTGCTCAGTCCCCAGCCATTCTTGTTGATATAGGGAGCGAGGTCAACCTCCTTGTTCAGCTCATAGCGTTCTCCAAAGTCGAAGTCGGTTTGGGGCTGGTAGTTTACTTTTACAGCCTGTCCGCTGATTTTCAGAGCCGGCATGGAGTTCAGGAAGAGCGCATTGTCGTTGAGGTAAACAAAACGGCAGGTGTTCTTGCACTTCACATCCCACAGCACCTCAGTCAGTTTGTTGTGGTCGGCCGAGAGCGTCTGCAACTTGGGACTTCCCTTAGAAAGATCGAGTTTTGCCAACTGATTATGTTCTACCCATACATCTTCGAGCAAAGGCATGTTGGCCAGGGGGAGTGTTTTGATTTGGTTGTTTGCCGCACACAAACTACGCAGCATGGCATTGCCCGAGAGCGTAAGGTTGCGATACTGGTTGTCTGAAATCCACAGGGTTCTGACCTCAGAAAGCAAGGACGAGGAAATGGTAGAACTCAGTTTGTTGTGTTGCGCCACAAGGTAATGCGGTCGCGCCGTATTAGCCATGCGCAAGCCCGAAGAGCCAAGTTCATTGGCCGCTACGTTGAGGTCGGTGAGCTCAGTCAGCGTTGAACCCGCAAACGAGGTGAGGCGATTGCCTTGTAAGTCGACGCTTTGTAGTTTTGTGCATTTGGCCAAGTCAATTTTCGCCAGTTGGTTGTCTGCAGCGAGCAAGAACTTCAGTTCGGGAGCTTTAGTTACATCGAGATTCGTGAGCGCGTTTCCCTGCAAGTAAAGTGCAGTGAGTGAACCTTCGGTGGTACTGATGGTCAAATCGGTGTGTTTCACTGTCAGGTTTTGCAGTGTGCCCGATGCCGTGAGTGTTTCGGTTTGGCCGTCGCCCCAGGTAAGGGTGAGTTTCAAGCCGGGGTTGACGGATAGTGAAATCTGTTTGCCAACTTCGAGCGCAGTGGTGAGTTTTACCTCGTCGGCTCGCACGGGGCCGGCTGCAGCAAAGAGCAACACGGAGGCCATGAGTGTGGACAATTTTTTCATAAAAGTAAAAAAGGGTATAGCAGCAAGCGCCGAAATGGCGTTTGCCTAGGTTGATGGTTAGATGTTTTCTTTGAAGTCGTCTGAACTTTTATGAAATTCAAGATTTGCCTTAATTTTTGAGGCGTTTTTGGGCCTTGAAGAAGGAGTGTAGCGAGCTACACGACCGATGAAAGGTCAAAAAACGGCCAAAAAGAAAGGTGAAGATTGAATTTAGAAGAGATAAATCTCCAAATCAAATCTTCGTCAGAAAAGTTTAGACGACTTCTTTAATTAGCCTATAGGGGGTTCTTTATTTCATGGAGATTTTTCAGATGAATAGTTTGATAGAATTATCTAAACTAATTTTCAATATCGACTTCTTGTAAATCATCATGTTTTGAACCACCCTTAATTGATAACGAGCACAAGGTCGTTGGCCGGACTGTAAGTTATTTTGTAACGGTAGAGCAGGCGAACCGCATCGGATTTACCAGAATGAAGGGTTCCGGTGGTGAGGTCGTAGACCGATTGGCAACGCGGACAACTGAGTTTTTCGCGTGCCGAAAAATCTAAACTACGCTGGATGAGGTCGTGCTGATAACAAGTGGGGCAAACTAGGTCGTAGGCCACGGGCTGCTGACCCATGTTGAGGTCGGGCAGAGAGGGTGTGCCGATGACAAAACCGGCTAAACATTCGGGTCGGCCGTAGGCAGCCAGGGCAGTAAGGGGATAAGTGGCGTTTTGGCCTTCGGCATCGGAAAAGTGAAAATGGGTGGTGCCGATGGTTACGCGGCAGAACATGCCGGGATTGTTGAGCGCTGTGTAAAGGGGATGAACGGCTGTGACGGGGGTGAACTTCAGAAAAGCGCGTGTAGTGGCGTAATATTCGTCGGAACATCCGGGCAACAGCATCGAAACAGCCCATAAAGACAGGGCGAAACGTAAAGCGCGAATGCGTGACCTTATTTGCATACCTATTTATAAAGAGAGAAAAGAAAAAGTCTTCGGCTGTCGGCCGGTAATATTATCAGGAAATGGCCGGCCGGAATGTAGATGCATTCTAAACCGATACGGAAAAAAGTGCGATTAGTGAGTTGGCTAACCTGTTGGTATTAGCTGTTGGGCATTCCGCTTGCAGGTAGCACTTGGATGGCAAAGGTAATTGAAAGGAAAGGTACTGCAAAGAAAATGACTCATTATTTTTAAGAAAGGGTTTAAATTCATGTTGTGTAAGTGGCGTGTTAAGAATGCGGATGCTTTTCCTAAGATTAGGATGCGGCTCGGCTATGCCGAATGAAAACTTTCGTTTTCCTTTGGCATTGCACTCACCTTTCACTATCTTTAAATAAGATAGGATGCGGCTCGGCCATGCCGAATGAAAACTTTCGTTTTCCTTTGGCATTGCACTCACCTTTCACTATCTTTGCAGTTGATTAAATAGCAACTGATAGAACCCGAGACCTTGGGATAAACTTTTAAATCTTAACAACCTAATATATTATTTACTTTGCAGGACGAGAAAATTGTGTGGCAATGAACTATGCCCGATATATTCATAACTTATTTTGAATATGGACTACGCTGAGATGCATTGTGCAAATGGAATCGTTCGGCTTATTTATTTAACCTATTTCTATGTTTCAAAAATTACTTTCTGTTTGGCTGCTCGCCTGCCTGACGTGCTTTACAGCATTGGCCGGCGAACCAGTGATTAGCAATGGCAACCAGACGACATGGTACTTTCTGCGTTTCATGAAAGGACAAAATGTGCTGGAAGCAAAAGCCAATGGCGCGGAAGTGAAAACCGCCGGATTGACAGGTGCTGATGCACAACTTTGGAAAATTGAAGGCTCGGAAGCTGAAGGCTATACGCTGACGGCGAAAAGCGGTCAGGTGCTGTATACAACCACCACACAAAAGGAAGGACGCTTTCATGCTGCTGCGCAACCTCAATCGCAAAATACGAAGTTCGTGTGGAGCACGTCGACTTGTGCAGATTATCCCGGCAGTTATGTGCTTTCGCCTAAGGCTAACACCGGCGTGTTCATGAACCAATGGGGTGGTGCCGGTAACAACATGCCCCTCGGACTTTGGAATGCACAAAATGACCCGGGCAATGCCTTTGAATTTGTGAGCTACGAAGAGTGGCAAAATTCACTGCCGAAATATGCCTTGATTCCTTATCCTAAAAAATTGACCGAGGGCGAGGGTAAACTGGAGGTGAAGTCGCTGAAAGGTTACTGCTGCGACGACGCTGCGGCTAAACGTTATACCGCCGATTGGGCTGCTCAACTGAAACGCACCGCCGGCATTGAACTGAAGCCGACAGAAACCGCCGGAGCAAACTGCCTGACGATGACTACCGATGCCAAACTGAAGCACGAGGCCTACACGCTGAAGATTACTACAGACAAGGGTATTCAAATTACGGCAGCCGACAGCACCGGTTTCTTTTACGCACTTCAGACGTTGAAGCAGTTGTTGCCCAATGCCATTTACGGCACAGAACTCAAGGCTGAGGCTGCATGGTCGCTGCCCTGTCTGGACATTGTAGATGAACCTCAGCTGGGTCACCGCGGTTTTATGCTCGACGTTGCCCGCCACTTCTTCTCGAAAGCCGAAGTGAAACGCGTACTCGACGTGATGGCCGCTTATAAAATGAACCGTTTTCACTGGCACCTGACCGACGATCAGGGATGGCGCGTTCAAATTCCCGAATATCCTCTGCTCACCGAAGTGGGTAGCATCCGTAAGGGTTCATTTACGAATGCCGGAGGTTCCAAAAAATTCTTCGACGACACGGAATATGGTCGCGGCATGTGGTATTCGCTCGACGATTTGCGCGAAATCGTGGCCTATGCCAAAGAACGCCAAATTGAAATTCTCCCCGAAATCGACCTGCCCGGACACATGGTGGCCGTTGTGGCATCGTACCCCGTGTTCTCATGCGATCCTTCGAAGAAATATGAAGTGCGCATTGACGGTGGTATTTCAAAGGATGTGCTGAACATTGGTAAAGACACGACGGTGACTTTCCTGAAGTGCGTACTCGGACACATTGCCGAAGTGTTCCCCTATCCGTATGTCCACATTGGTGGCGACGAATGTCCCACCGACCAGTGGGCAAACAATCCCGACTGCTTGAAGCGCGTGAAAGACAAAGGTTTGAAGGGTGTGCACGAACTGCAATCGTGGCTCGTTGAAGAATTGGGCCTTTTCCTGAAAGATAAATACAATAAAGACCTCGTGGTGTGGGACGAACTGCTGGCACACTGGACGACCGACAACAAGGTGAAGCCCGTCGTTATGGCATGGAATAGCATCGGCCACAGCGCGCAAGCCGCCGATAAAGGTTTCAAGAGCATTGTAGTGCCTTACCAGTCGCTTTACCTCGACTTTATGCAGGTGCCCGACGACCAGACTGACATCAACGAAGGTTATCAGGGAGGTTGGAGTGCTTCGCACGTCAATACCGTTGAAGAAGCCTATATGCTGAACCCCGTGGCATCGCTTCAGGGACGCGAAGACTATTGCGTAGGTGTGCAGGGTAACCTGTGGACCGAAACCTGTTCCGATTCGTTGCAACTTGAATACCAGCTCTTGCCCCGTATGCTGGCACTCAGCGAAACAGGCTGGCTCCCCGCCGCCGAAAAGGATTGGGCAGGCTTCTATCACCGCTTGCAAAGTCACGACGAGGTGCTCGGAACGATGGGTTACACTTTTGCCAAGCACTACTTTATTCCCACGCAGCGCACCGAAGCCGAAGTGGCCATCGACGAGGCACAGAGCATACTGAAAGCCTCGCTGCCGGGTAAGCCCGGTTTCCCGGCTCAGGCAGCTTTCGACAAACTTGATGAGGCCTGCAAGCAAGCCGTGGCCGATGCCAATGACGCCAATATTCAGGTTTTGCAAAAAGAAATTGCTGCTTACAAAAAGGCACCTATTACACAGCCCACAGCTGGCAAAATGTACCAGTTAGTTTCGGCTTCGACCTATTTCAAAGCCAAATATGCCGGTTCAACGGCTTATACGAACGGACGCAGCATTCGCTTCCACTACACGCCTCAAACAGAACCCGAAGAACTGTGGCAGTTTGTAGCCAAAGGTAACGACTGGCTGCTTGTAAACATGGCCGATGGCAAGCAGGTGACTTTCCCGAATGCCAATGGAGCCAACCTGACGCTGGGCGAAGACGGAACCTTAGTTCGCATTGACCTGGCTACAAAAGCTTCGGCACAGTACACTTATGTGCCCGGAGCCGTAACGATTTCGGCTGTGATGGGTTACAACAGCGCCAATGTGCGTCGCTTCTACGGCGATTGCACCGGTTTCGTAAAGGCTGATGCCAATGGTGCCATTTGCTTCCCCGGTACTTGGTACATTCGCGAAGTAACTGACTTTACGGCGCAACTTGCCGGTTTGGTAAAGAAAGGACAGTATGTGCTGCTCAACAGCACCCCGGGCGAAACGGGCGAACCTACGGCCGATGCGCTCGACTTCCTGGCCAACGAAGTGGTTACGCCGGCTGCAGCAGCTGTGAAGGAAGGCAACGTAACACAGGAGGTTTACACCAAATACCTTGACCTCTACGCTGAATTTATGGCCATGCCCCGCACCTCGGCTGCCGAAGGATTGGACGAAGGTTACTACTACCGCATTCGCAATGCTTACTTCACCAATTACTATGCAGCGGTGAATGCTTCGGGCAACGTAGCTCCGAAAACTTTGGTAAACAATGACAAGAGTTTCTACTGGGTGGTTAAAAAAAACAACGACGGCTCAGTGAAACTGACCAATGCCAAGACTGGTAAAACGGCTTATCCGGCAAATACAACGGCTGATGCCAATGTGATGATGGGTAAGGATTACGACTGGATGCTCGAAGAAATTACCACCGACCAGGGACAGAGCGGCATTGCCATTGTTGAGGAAACAGGCGCATTGAGCTGGTACACGAACCCGAGCAACTGGGCAAACAATGTGATTATGAAGCCCAAGGATTGGGGTGCTTCTATCTGGACGTTCGAAAAGCTTGACATTGCAGTAGGTATCACAGCTCCGATGGTAGACAACAATCAGCAGCCTACAATTTACTACGACTTGCAGGGACGTCGCGTAGCGAATCCCACGAAGGGCATCTTTATAACCAACCATGGCGAAAAGGTGCTGAAATAAGCCACTTGCACTAATTTAATATTAAAAGGAAAGGACCCGAGGTTTATTGATATGAACCTCGGGTCTTTTTTTTGCCATCAACCGAGCCTCCCGATGGCATTTTTCATGCATACCCCCTCAGCAAACATTTCGGGTTTACGTTTTTCGCTATTGACCCGATAGCAAGCCGTCTTAAAAAAATCACGCTTATTCACGCTTGTTTCGTTCGTGGCATTTTAAGTAGGTGTTCAAAATTATTTTATATAATTCTATCGAAGTATTTTTACTTTGCATTACGTTCTTGCACCGCATTTGTTTGCTCTGCGCTCAGTCACATAGCCCGCTATGCTCCTTCGCACAGAACAAACAACTACGGCACAATAACGCAATTCAAATGTAAAAATAATTTTGAACACCTACTTAAAAAACAGCCTTAACGCTTACGTTTTGCCCATAAGACAGCCATACTTGGGCAAAAGTTGCTAACTTCGCGGAAGAATGCCTGACAGAATTATGCCAATGACCGCATTCTCATTCTCTTCTTCATACTCACATCCTATTTATCCCATCATGAAACGTTTGTTTGCTTCCATATTATTCACTTGCTGTTTGCCCACGGCATTTTTGTCCGCAGCCACTCCCGTACTGTTGAAAAACAGCCACGCTGTGCAGCCCGGCATCGAAAAGGTTGAGGCCGTGCAACGCTATTCGGTGAAGAAACGCCTCACTTCGCTGCTCGACGACGAACTATTCGACCATTCGCAAGTGGCACTTTATGTTTACGACCTAACCGACAACGAACTCCTGTTTGCCCACAATGAAAAACAGCGGATGCGTCCGGCGTCGACCGAAAAAATTGTGACAGCCGTGGCCGCCCTTTATCATTTAGGGGCCGACTATCAGTTCAGCACCGACCTCTATGTGCAGGAACTGGGCGGCGGTAAGGCCCGGGTGTGGATTCGTGGCGGCTACGACCCGCTGTTCGATGCCTCCGACCTCGAAGCCATGGTGCAGCAGCTGAAGCGTTTGGGTGTGAAAAGTATCGATGGCGCAGTACGCCTTGATGTGAGCATGAAGGACAGCAAACAATGGGGATGGGGGTGGTGTTGGGACGATGATGAAGTGCCCCTCACCCCCTTGCTTTACCGCAACAAAGACGAGTTCGTGAGCCGCATGACCACGGCACTTAACAGCAGCGGACTGGCGTGGAACGGATTTACGAAACTCGAAAAAGTGCCGGCCGACGTGGTCTGCGTGTGTCGGCGTTCGCACCCCATTGACGGTGTGCTGCACCCCATGATGAAGGACAGCGACAATTCGATGGCCGAATCTCTGTTCTATCAGTTGGCTGCAGCAAGCAAACAGGACGGTGCCGGGCGCAAACAGGCCGTTCGGCGCATTCATACGGTGGTTGAAGCCACGGGGCTGAATCCCGACGATTACCAGTTTGCCGATGGTTCGGGCCTTTCGCTCTACAATTACCTGAGTGCCGAATTACTCGGCCGGTTGCTGGCTTTTGCCTATCGTAACCCCGACATCTATGCCCCCCTGCTCCGTTCGTTGCCCATAGCCGGTACCGACGGCACACTGCGTCGCCGCATGCAGCAAACCGAGGCTGCAGGCAATGTGCGAGCCAAAACGGGCAGCGTCGAAGGAGTGAGTTCGCTGGCAGGTTATTGCATAGCTCCCAATGGGCACACACTGTGTTTCAGCATACTGAATCAGGGTGTGTCGCGTTTGTCGATGGGGCGTCGTTTTCAAGACAAAGTGTGCGAAGTGCTTTGCACGGAGTAGTGCGCAGCATGAATTTCAGGTTTGTCTTGAAAAGCAAAAAAACGTTGCATTTCTGCTGAATGTGCGCATATTTAAAAGAAAATGAACATTTCTTACAAAAAGATGCTTGAATTATTTGCATAATAGAAAATAGTAAGTACCTTTGCCAAACAGACAACCAAAATTACTTGGCACAATGCATTTGCTTCTTGACCTAACCAAAATAACACAAATGCAGCATGCCACTTTTCATTTTGTCTGATATTTCAAGCATAAATACTCAATTATATAATAGAAGTTTTACTAAAACCTACTGTGTTATGAATAAACTTTTACTCACACTTGCTGCTGCCGGTATGTTGACCACTGCAGCTACAGCTCAGGTTTCTCCCTTGTCGATGACTGCCCAGCGTATGGTTCCCAGCCATCGTCAAATTACTGCCAAGGCTCTTCAGCCCAACAAGGCTTTGCAATTTGATGCTTCGGGTATGAAGCAACTTCATAGCTTGTCGCTCAACCGCGATTTGCGCATTGACGATGCCAAGCGTTCGCACAAGGAACTCAGCTACCAGGTAAATGGTGACGAGGCCACCCAATGTTATACTGGTCAACTTGAACTTAAACCTGTTCCCGGACTCACTGGTTATGGTTTCTATCAAACTTATTTTCAGGATATGATTTCGCGCTTGAAGGGTAACACCATCAGCGAAATTCAGTTTGTTGCTGCCGAAGGTAGCTACCGCAATGTTCACGTGGTAATTCTTGAAGCAGACCCTGTTAAAGGCCAAGTGGCTGTGGTTTGGCAGTCTGAAACACTCAACAACATCAAGACCATTCAGGGAGAAAAAGATAAATGTTAACCAAATTCCTTGCGATTACGAAATTACCGGCGAAGAAAAAATGTTGATGATTGGCTGGTTTGCCGAACAGGTGTCGAATCCTGCCATGTTGAACGCAGTGGGTTACCTTGACAACACCCAGCAGGGCTATGGCTTTAGCTTCTTCGGTTTTGTTAACGGAGGATTGCAGTTGGGTGAGTCAATTGCTAATGCCGGTTGGTCGATTGATGGCGCAACTAGGGTTATTATGGCTTCGCACATTGTGGTTAAGACGCAGGGTAACTCTACCATCAAGGACAACGATATGATGGCTGTTAGCAGCGGTGTAGTTCGCGCTAACGTAGCCGGTAAGGGTGGCGACGTACAGGTGAGTATGACCAACATGGGCTTGGATCCCATATCTTCATTTGAATACCAGTTCGAATGCGAGGGTGAAACCAAAACGAACAAGTTCGAATTCGAAAAACCCATGCCTTTCTATAGCGTAGGTACTTTCAACCTGCAAGCTGCTGTGGGTAAGGCCGCAGGTGCCAAAGAAGGTAAATTCACCATCACAAAGGTAAACACCGTAGCCGATGAGTATGCCGACAACAAAGATAACGAATTGGCCTACAACGTCGTAATGATGGAAAAGGGTTACAAGCGTACCCCCGTTGTCGAAGAGTTTACCAGCGTAGGTTGTGGCTACTGCCCCTACGGTGCTGCCGGTATGAAGCGTTTGCACGACACTTACGGCGACGAAGTGGTGCTGATTGCCGCTCACAGCCACATGACTCAGCAGCTGCAGGACCCCATGCACGATGCAGAATATGCCAAGATGGGTATTAATCAATTCCCCACTGCGCTCATTAACCGCCAATATCAGGGTCACCCCTATTTCGACGCTGTTCCTACGGCTGAAAAAATTGCAACTTCAGACGTTTGCGAGGCTGACATGACGATTAAAGTAGGCGCTGCTCCTGCTAACAAACTGGTGAAGACCATCGACGTAACGACCACCCTCAATTTCGACTTCGACGTGAAGGCTGGCGACTATAGCATGGTTTATGCACTGACCGAAGATGGCATTACGGGTGTACGACAGCTCACTTATCTGCCTGACATAGTTGACCAGAATATGGAAGTGAATCCCGGCTATACTCGCGATCAGATTATTGAAGCCATAGCCGAAGGCGATCCCTATTTGATTGAAGTGTTGAAAGACGGTAAGAAGGATAAAAATGGTAAATACTGGTCAGAACCCACGTACGATCACGTATCTCGCGGTGTAACCAACGCCGATGGCCAACATCCCGACAACCTGCCTGCTGCCACCAAGAACACTCCGATTGAAGTGAAGGCTAAGGTAAACATCCCCGCTACGGTGAAGGATAGAAAGAACCTCAAGGTGGTTGCCATGTTGATCGATAACAAGACGGGTGTGGTTGTAACCGGTCGTCAGGCTGCTCCCAGCACCACTTCAACTCCTTCAGCTATCGAAGAAGTAGGTGCAGACGCTGCACAAATCAGTGTGGCTGATGGTGCTTTCGTTGTAAAGGCCAATAAGGCCGAAGCCGCAGTTTACAGCCTCGATGGCAAGCTCGTTAGCAGCGCCACTGTTGAAGGCGAAGCCTCTCTGCCTACTTTCGGCAAGGGTGTATTCGTAATCACCGTGAAGGCTGACGGCAAGGTTTACTCTCAGAAAGCTACTTTCTAATTCAGTAGCGTAAATCACCGACAGAATAACTGCAAGTTTTAGTGCGCAGTTATTTAAAATACAAATCTGCATTCCGTTTGAAAAAGCGGGATGCAGATTTTTTTGTAAGTATGCGTAATATTCAAGTGAAAAACCACATTGACTCCCTTTCACGCATTACGTTCCCATATCGTATGGCATAATTAGTGAGCAGTTTAGCATCTGTTGGGTGAGCTATCAATTGAGTTTCAACTTCCTTCCGTGTTTGTTACGTTCGTCCCGATTTTAATAAGAATCCTAATAAAGTTAAATACTTAAAGTCCATTTCTGTGTTCATTGCAGCGTGAAGCCCGTAGGCGATACGCAGATTTTGAGTTTCTTCTGAAAACGCTGATTATCAGCAATTCCGAGATTGTTGAAACAAGCTCGGAGCTAATTCGAACAAGCTCGGAACTAATTTCGACAAGCTCGGAACTAATTTCAACAAGCTCGGAACTAAATTCAAGCATCGCGGAGTAAATTTTTACGATGGTCGATTCTCTATCTAAAACCACTGCCATAAGGCATACGAGATGAATCAGATTATTTTTAATTTAATTTCACGCATATAGCAATGGCCGTTTAACATTTGTAGCAAAGGTGAATGTACAGTTGCCAAGTGTTCGAAACCAAGCTTTTTATTTGGTATAGCTCTCGGCTTGCAGTCACTTTGATATTCATCGAAGTTAGGCTGCGCCTCGGCCCTACCAAATAAAAAATAAGCTTTTTATTTGGTATAGCTCTCGGCTTGTAGTCACTTTGATATTCGTCGAAGTTAGGCTGCGCCTCGGCCCTATCAAATAAAAAACAAGCTTTTTTATTTGGTAGAGCTCTCGGCTTGCAGTCACTCTGATATTCATCGAAGTTAGGCTGCGCCTCGGCCCTACCAAATAAAAACCAAGCTTTTTATTTGGTATAGCTCTCGGCTTGCAGTCACTTTGATATTCATCGAAGTTAGGCTGCGCCTCGGCTCTACCAAATAAAAAACAAGCTTTTTATTTGGTAGAGCTCTCGGCTTGCACTAACTTTGCATCTGCAAATGCCGATACCTATATATAATGGGTATTTGCCGTGTCGCAGACAAAGCGTGTTGCGGCCGAAATGCTTTCGAGAAAACCGATATATTTTTTATGAATTTAATTGTAGACATTGGCAACTCTACGGTGAAGGTAGCCGTAATGAACGATAATGCAATCGTAATGCATCGCCGTTTGGGCAATGAGCCAACTGATGGACTCGCCATGATTGTGGAGGATTTTGATATTGATGCTTGTGCCTACTCATCGGTTGGCAAACCTTTGCCAAACTTGGAAGCGGCTATCAGGCACTTGATTCCTAATACGCTGAAGGTTACCGGACTGACCCCAACACCGCTGCTGTGCGATTACCGCACGCCCGAGACGTTGGGCGCTGACCGCTTGGCTGTGGCCGTAGGGGCTGCAGCGTGCGTTCCCGGCAAGCCGCTGCTGGTGGTCGATGCCGGCACTTGCGTGACGTATGAATATGTCAGCGCCGACGGACACTACCTGGGCGGAAACATTTCGCCCGGATTAGGCATACGCTTGCGGTCGCTGCATGAACAAACAGCCTTGCTGCCTTTGGTGGGCAACGACGAACGGGTGCCGACTATCGGATACGATACGCCTTCGGCTATCCGCGCCGGCGTAATTCGAGGCATGAATTACGAAATTGAGGGCTGCATACGCGACTTTAAACGTCATGAACCCGACGGTGTGGTGTTCATAACCGGTGGCAATGGATTCCGATTCGCCAACGAAATGGAGGTGGAACGCAACGAATCGCTGGTAGAAATCGGGCTGAATGCCATTCTGAACTATAACCGCTTGTAGCTTTACCCCCATTTTTCTTCCTTTTCCTTTTTTTATAACAACACTTGATGACAACATTTCGCAACATACTCACCGCCGCCATGCTGGCCACGGCAGCACTGACGGCTACGGCGCAAACCAACGGTAGTAACTCGCCTTACTCGCGTTATGGTTTCGGACTTTTGGGCGATGGCGGAAATGCCTTTAACAAAGGTATGGCCGGCACGGCTTACGGTATGCGCAACGGTACACAAATCAACTCGAAAAACCCGGCTTCGTATTCGGCTACCGATTCGCTGAGCTTCCTGTTCGACGTGGGTATGACCCTGCAGAACGGTAACTTTAAGCAAGGCAGTGCCAAAACAAATGCACACAACACTTCGGTAGACTATGTGAACGCTGCTTTCCGCTTGGCACCCAGGTTGGGTATGTCAGTCGGACTGATGCCTTTTAGCACCGTGGGATACCAAACAAGCTCGGAAGAAACCATTAAAAACGGTTTCGAAGAGGTGGTGCAAACCAATAAGTTCAGCGGCGACGGCGGATTGCACGAAGCCTATGTCGGTTTGGGTTGGGCCCCGATTAAGCCCCTTTCGTTGGGTTTCAACATGGGCTATTTGTGGGGCGAACTCTCGCACACGGTGCTGATGAGCTTCGACGATGCAAACATTCATTCCACCCGACAGGCTTACGATGCCGATGTGCGCACGTTTAAGGCCAACTTCGGTTTGCAGTACGAGCAAAAACTGAATGCCAAACATACGCTGACGCTCGGTGTGGTATATGGCTTGGGACACGATGTGAACCGCAATGCACATTACTACAACCAAAAGGTGGGAACTACAGGCGTTACGGGCGGCGACACGCTGACTTGTGCCAATGCCTTTGCCCTGCCGCACACATTTGGCGTGGGTTTGACCTGGAGTTTCAATAACCAGCTGCGCGTAGGTGTGGACTACACCTTGCAGAAATGGGCCGATGTGAAATATCCCACCGTGGTGACCGATGCCTATGGCACCCCCTCGTATGTAACGGGTAAGGGCCTGTTTAAGGACATGCATCAGGTGAGCCTCGGTGCCGAATATGTGAAGAATCCGGAGGGATTGCGCTGGCGCCAGCGCGTGCGCTACAACGTAGGTTTTGCCTACACCAGCCCCTACACACGCATTGGCGGTGTTGACGGACCGGGCGTTACATGGCCAGCATCGGAGCCTCATTGCCCATCATCAATTTCCATAACAGCCGCTCGTTTGTAAACTTTTCGGCACAGTACGAACACGTGAAGCCCAAAATGCCCGGCATGATTACCGAAAACTATTTGCGCTTCAGCATCGGCCTCTCGTTCAACGAACGCTGGTTCATGAAGTGGAAGGCCGAATAATTCAGTGCCTGTTGATATTTTTAACTGATAAAAAATGGAACTTTCCGGCCCCAGGTGTCGGGTTCCTCTTTCTAATTACATATAGCCGATGTATCAACCTATCGCATCGCTACGCATACTTTTGGCAGCCTCCCTCATAGGGGGCTTGCTTCGTTGTCGGCAAGTTGTGGCAGCGAGGCACCGCCCATGGGGGCAGCCGTCGAAAATCGCGATTCCCTGCCCGTAATGGTCACCCGGGGTGTGTCGAAACTTATTTCTGATTCCGGCGTCATGCGTTACAAGTTCATTACCGAGGAATGGCGCATTTACGACAAGACCACACCGCCCAGGTGGGAGTTTTTGAAAGGCATATTCATTGAGCGTTACAACGATAAGTTCAAGGTGAACATGCACATCACCGCCGACAGCGCATGGTTCTACGACCAAAAGGTGTGGAAACTGCGCGGCAATGTCGAACTACACGACGAGGAAGCCGAAACGCGCCTTACGACGAACGAACTTTACTGGAACATGAACACGGGCGAACTGTGGAGCAATGTCTACACCAAACTGGTGGAACCCAATCAAGCCATCGAGGGTAACTGGTTCCGGGCACGCATTGTGGACAAAAGGCTGACGAGTTACCATGTAAAGCAGTCGAAGGGATTTATGCCGAGCGGTTCGGTAACGACGGCTTCTGTAGCTGAACCCGTTGCACCGCAGTCCGAAACCACCGATACGTTGGCGCCGGCCGATACGGTGCCCCTGCGCGAAGCACCTGTGAGCCACCGCAAAAAGTAGGGTAGACACTGGGGGCGATTGAGCGTAAGGAATAACTGCAAAATCAGGGCTGACAAACTGCTTCGTGGCGCAGAATGACGAAGAAAGCCCGTAAAAACGGGCAGAGAAGCCAAAAAAACAACTTTTCTCTTTTTAAAGTGTTCGTTTTGCATTATCTTTGCGCGTCATTAGGCGCATTATGTACGTGCGACTGCCCTGTCGCGACCTGTGGTAACCTTGTGAACAACACAAACCGCAACTCGTGAGCAACACTACCGACGAGAATAAATAAAAAAAACAAAATACAAAAAATCAATGGCAGCATTACAAACAATCAGAAGCAAAGGTGCCCTGCTTGTGGGCGTGTTGGGCCTGGCCCTGTTTGCTTTCATTGCCGAAGAGTTCTTCCGCTCGCTTGAGACAACCTCAATGGTGGACAGAAACCAAGTAGGCGAAGTGTATGGCGAAAAGCTTTCCATTCAGGATTTCCAAACCAAAGTGGAAGAGCAGAGCCAATTAGTCCAACTGCAAATGCGTATGCAGGGACAGGATGGTAACCTCACCGACGAACAGAACGAACAGATTCGCGAACAGGTGTGGCAGCAGTTTGTACAGAACCAGATTGTAAAGCACGAATGCGATGAACTTGGTCTGTATGTAACCGATGGTGAAGTGCAGGAAGCCCTCCGCCTGGGACAGGCCAACAGCCTTCAAATGGTGGCTACCATCTTCGGTAATCCCCAAACCGGCCGTTTCGACCTTGCTCAACTTCAGACCTTCCTGAAGGATTACAGCAAAACTATCCAGCAGGCACAGCAGGCTCAGAACGCTGAGGCTGTTGAACAAATCCAGATGATTAAGAAAATCTGGGAAATCACCGAAAAGCAACTTCGCGATGAATTGCTCATGAACAAGTACAACATGCTGTTTGCCATGGGCTTTACTTCGAACCCGGTTGCTGCCAAAGAAAACTTTGACGAACGTAACGTGCAGAAGAATGTGGCTGTTGCCGCTCTGCCTTACAGCACTGTGGCCGACAAGGATGTTCAGGTTACCGACGAAGACTTGAAGGCTGCTTACGAACAGTACAAGGAACGCTTCTATACGCCTGTTCCTACGCGCGACATCAAACTGATCGACGTGAACGTAGTGGCAAGTGCTGCTGACCGTGCTGAACTCACCAAGAAGGTTGAGGCTGTTGAAAAACTCCTTCGCGAAGGTGCCAACGTTAACGATGCTCTGCGCAATGCTAATTCAGCCGTGCAGTACTCGAACCTCGCCCTTAGCAAGCGTGCTTTCAGCCAAATGCCTGACGTAGCCGCTAACCTCGACTCAATGGCAGTGGGCAGCGTAAAGGCTACTTACTACAATGCACAGGATAACACCATCAATACGTTGAAGCTCGTTGCCAAGCAGGAAGCTCCCGACTCAATCCTCTATCGTCAGATTGCAGCTGTGGCTTCTACGCCCGAGGCTCGCAAGGCACAGGCCGACTCAATCCTGAAGGCGCTGAACGGTGGTGCTTCGTTTGCTGAACTCGCCAAAAGTATGGTCAGCGTTCTGACTCTGTTTGGATTACTTCAAGCCAGTACGAAAGCTTTGGTATGTCGCAGGACAATGCTGACTACCTGAACAAACTCTACACGACGCCTGCTAACACGAACACCATGATGACCAGCGAACAGGGTGCCGTTGTAATCCAGGTACTCGACCGCCGCAAGATGGTTACGAAGTACAACGTAGCTGTGGTGAAGTGTCCGCTTAACTTCTCAAAGAAAACTTACGAGGACGAACTCAACAAGTTCAACCGCTTCCTCGCTCAGAACCAGGATGCTGCTTCTATCGAAAAGAACGCTGCCAAGAATGGTTACATGCTGGTTGACCTCACGGCTTACAGCCCCATGCAAAATATCATTCCTCAGCGTATCGGTGGCTCACAGGCCAAGGATTGCGCTCGCTGGATTTTCGACGAAGCTAAGGCTGGCGATGTTTCACGCCTCTACGAATGCGGACGTGCCAACGACCACTTGGTGCTGACCATCGTGAAAACTGTTAACGACGAAGGCTATCTGCCTTGGAACAACGCTGATGTGAAGCAGTTCCTTACGACGGTTGTGAAGCAGCAGAAGAAGGCTGAAAAGGCCATGGCTATGGCAAAGAACGTAAAGACTGTTGCCGATATGCAAAAGGTGAAGGGTGCCGTTATGGATTCACTCTCTAACCAAACGTTTGCAGGTTATCCCATGGTTGCCGGTGTAAACGTGCCCGAGCCCAAATTGGCCGGTGTTATTGCCAAGACGGCAGTAGGCAAGGGTTCAGCCCTTGTTCAGGGTTCAGCTGCAGTTTACGTGCTGAATGTAACGGGCGAAAGCAAAACGCCTGAGAAGTTCGACGAAAAGGCCGAAATGTCGCAGGTATCACAAATGGTTGGCCAGCGTGCTTACCAAGGCTGTGTTCAACTACTTGATGCTCCGCGAAGCCAAGTTGGTTGACCACCGTTACCAGTTCTAATATCAAAACCACACATATATTTGTATAATTGAAAATCCCCATGCACCTCGTTTGAAGGTAGCATGGGGGTTTTTGTTTCCTTACGTTCGGTATGGACAATTTAGGGTTATAGGTCACAAATGGTCGGCGTAAGGTAAACCGAACATGGCACGGAGAATTGCCGTTGACTCACCGTATCCTTTTCTATGGCCTCCCGCTGGCGGATGTTCAATTTCGAGGAAATACTGTCAAGTATATCCACACGGTATTCTTTTGGCAAATCAATGAATTTCATCGCTGTAATATCGTTTTTATTATAGCATAAAGTAAACATCTACTGATACAAAAAGAACTGCCGCCACATAGTTTGTTGGCGGCAGTTCTCTGCTTTTTTATTATTGCTTTCCGGCATAACTTTTATGCATTGACAAGCCCCTGTTTCAATGATTATTTCGGCTGTCTGAGAAACATAAAATATCAATTAGGGCATAAAAGTTTTACCGAACAGCCCTATAAAAATAGGGACGACTACTTAAAATGGCATATCCCGATTTCATTTTTTTTTGTGTGTGGAAAACGTGCCGGAATGCCGATAAATAAAGGGCTGAATGCACCTTTGAGGGTGTGGAAAACTTTCGAGGTGCGATATCAGGTGCCGAAAAAAATTGGATTTCGGGGGGTGCGTGTTGTATCTTTGCATCAACCATTTAAAGGCTGCGCAACAGTATGGATAAACTGTACGTCAGCCTAAACGGATGAAAAAACAGTATTCCTTATTTATTCAGCGTTCTTTGACATTTTGTTACAACAGAAAGTAAGGCAGGTAGGCCTGCCTGAAACACATCTGTGTCGTTGGGCTTTACCTTGCGCTTTTGGGCTGAAGAGGTTGGAGTTCGTTGCTGCGGTTTAGTTCGTCAGAGCGGTTTTCGCGTTTTAGCTTATTTCTGCTGTTCATGCAGTAAGCATCGTGCAAGTTCGCTTTTGCTTTCAGCACCGCAGTCGTGTGATTACTCCTTGCTACCGGTGGAATTTTTCAGGCGGTTAGCTTCGAGAATGGGCAAGTTGGTTTCAGTCGGCACGTAAATCACCGTTTTGTCGTCTGATTTGCCTTGCTGACGTACCCAAAGATACTGGATGTAAGTGGGAGTCAGACTGCCATTTTCAATGCGAATAGCCTCAGCAGCACCCTTGGCACGTTCAATTTCGGCTTGTGCGTTCAGCTTTTCCGATTCCAAATTTGCCTTGGCCTCTTCAATCTTGATTTTGCGGTTCTGTTCCGCCTTGGCAAATTCAGCCTTTCCTTCCATTTCCTGTCGCCATACATTGTACCAAGGGGCAGGATAAAAGCCGTGGCAATGCCCAGCGATGCCAGGATGATAATGGCAATGATGATTTTCTTAACAGCGTTTGAATCAACACCGGAGTAGTTGTAGGAATTTTTGCTCATAATGTGATAGGTTTTTGGGTAAGTAAGTTATTATCTCGTGTAAATGTAAAAACGAAAGGCGAACTGCGCAAGAAAATGACAAGTTTTTTTGCGCGTTCGCCTTTCGTGTCTATTTTTTTTGTATGAAGTCGTCTGAACTTTTATGAAATTCAAGATTTGCCTTAATTTTTGAGGCGTTTTTGGGCCTTGAAGAAGGAGTGTAGCGAGCTACATGACTGATGAAAGGTCAAAAAACGGCCAAAAAGAAAGGTGAAGATTGAATTTAGAAGAGATAAATCTCCAAATCAAATCTTCGTCAGAAAAGTTTAGACGACTTCTATATCTGATCTTTGAGAATCGACAGATGACTGGGTGCTTTACTTGATGTTGCCCACCTTAATCAGGTATTCGGCAATCTGTACGGCATTGAGTGCTGCTCCCTTGCGAATCTGGTCGCTGACAATCCAGAATGAAAGTCCGTTGGGGTTAGCCAAATCCTTGCGGATACGGCCTACGTAAACGGGGTCTTTGCCTGCGAGGAAGAGCGGCATGGGGTATTCCTTCTTGGCGGGATCGTCCATGAGTACCAGTCCGTCGCCTTCGGCAAAAGCACGGCGGGCATCTTCCACTTCGATGGGACTTTCGGTTTCGACCCAAATGGCCTCGGAGTGTGAACGGAGTGAAGGCACGCGCACGCAGGTGGCCGAAGTGAGGCAGTCGGTGTGCATGATTTTCTTCGTTTCGTTGTACATCTTCATTTCCTCCTTCGTGTATCCGTTGTCCTGGAATACGTCGATTTGCGGAATGAGGTTGAATGCCAACTGGTATGCAAACTTTTCAACCTTTACGGGTTCGCCGGCGAGCACCTGACGGTACTGTTCCATGAGTTCGTCCATGGCAGCTTGTCCGGCACCGCTTGCAGCCTGATAGGATGCCACGTGTACGCGCTTGATGTGGCTAAGACGTTCGATGGCTTGCAAAGCTACTACCATCATGATGGTGGTGCAGTTAGGGTTGGCAATAACGCCACGCGGACGGTTCAGCGCATCCTCAGCGTTGCATTCAGGTACTACCAAGGGTACATCTTCGTCCATGCGGAAAGCCGAAGAGTTGTCGATCATCACCGCACCGTATTTGGTAATGTCGGCTTCGTATTCCTTTGAAATGCCGGCACCGGCTGAGGTGAACACCACGTCAACGCCTTTGAACGCATCGCCGTGTTTGAGTTCCTGCACGGTGTAATCCTTACCACGGAAAGTGTAAGTGTTTCCTGCACTGCGGCTTGAACCAAAGAGCAGCAGATTGTCAATCGGAAATTCGCGTTCGGCCAATACGCGCAAAAATTCTTGGCCCACGGCACCGCTGGCGCCCACAATGGCTACATTCATATCCTATAATATATAATGTGTTAGTTTTGTTTCGTGTAGTGTTTGGGTTTCGTGTAGTGTTTAGATGCGCTGACAAGGTGGTGTGCCAAACGTGATTTACGCTTTGGCAAACGATTGGTTGGTTTGGTAATATTTTGTCAGCCAAATTGCCGAATATGTAGTCCGACAACTGCAAAATTACAACTTTATTCTGACGTGATTTGCGGAATGGGTACAAAAAAAGAGACAAACGCTCGTTTTGCGGGCATTTGTCTCTTTTTCTAGCTTGTTACACGGGGCAATGAGTCTTCATCGCCGGTGTGTTGTAGGGTATTACTGGAGTTTCTGCTTAACTTCAACTTCCTGGAAGGTTTCGATGATGTCGCCTTCCTTGATGTCGTTGCAGTTGGTCAGTGAAATACCGCATTCGAAGTTTGTCGTAACTTCCTTCACGTCGTCTTTAAAGCGCTTCAAGGCATTGATTTCGCCCGTGAAGATAACGATACCGTCGCGGATAAGGCGAGCCTTGTCTGAACGTTTTACCTTACCGTCGAGCACGTATGCACCGGCCACGTAACCCACTTTGGAGATGTGGTAAACCTGACGTACTTCGATGTTGGCAGTAATTTCTTCCTTGATAACGGGTTCGAGCATACCTTCCATAGCTTCCTTCACGTCCTCGATGGCATCGTAAATTACCGAGTACTGACGGATTTCGACACCGTCGCGCTCGGCCAGCTTGCGTGCCTGCTGTGAGGGACGTACCTGGAAACCAACGATGATGGCTTCTGAAGCAGCAGCCAGGGTAACGTCGTTTTCGCTGATCTGACCCACGCCCTTGTAGATAACCTTGATGACGATGTTCTCGGTCGAGAGCTTGATGAACGAGTCGGCGAGTGCTTCGACAGAACCGTCCACGTCGGCCTTGACAATGAGGTTGAGTTCGTGGTAAGAACCCATCTTGAGTCGTTTACCAATCTTTTCAAGGGTAAGAACTTCGCGCGTACGGAGATCCTGTTCGCGCTGCAACTGTTCGCGCTTGTTGGCAATTTCGCGAGCCTCCTGTTCGGTTTCCATTACGTGGAACTGGTCACCGGCCTGCGGAGCGCCGTTGAAGCCGAGCAGGGTGGCGGCCATTGAAGGACCTACTTCCTGAATGCGCTGACCACGTTCGTTGAACAAAGCCTTTACACGGCCATAGTTCGTACCGGCCAGCACTACGTCGCCCTGACGGAGCGTACCGTTGGCCACAAGCACAGTAGCTACATAGCCACGGCCCTTGTCGAGCGATGATTCAATCACCGTACCTACAGCCTTGCGGTTGGGGTTGGCCTTGAGTTCGAGCATGTCTGCTTCGAGCAGCACCTTTTCGAGCAGGTCGCTTACGCCCAGACCTTTCTTGGCCGAAATGTCCTGGCTCTGGTATTTACCGCCCCATTCTTCGACGAGGAAGTTCATGGCAGCCAGTCCTTCCTTGATTTTGTCGGGGTTGGCGTGTGGTTTATCTACCTTGTTGATGGCAAACACGATAGGCACATTGGCAGCAACTGCGTGGCTGATAGCCTCCTTGGTCTGCGGCATGATGTCATCGTCGGCAGCGATGATGATGATGGCGATGTCGGTTACCTGAGCACCGCGGGCACGCATGGCGGTAAATGCTTCGTGACCCGGTGTGTCGAGGAAGGTGATTTTGCGTCCGTTTTCGAGCGTTACGTTGTAAGCACCGATGTGCTGCGTAATACCACCGGCTTCACCGGCAATGACATTCGACTTACGGATTTGGTCGAGCAACGACGTTTTACCGTGGTCAACGTGACCCATCACGGTAACAATTGGTGCACGGGGTTCGAGATCTTCCGGATTGTCAGCCTCTTCTGCAATGGCTTCCTGTACGTCGGCCGATACGTATTCAGTTTTGAAACCAAATTCTTCGGCAACGAGGTCGATGGTTTCGGCATCCATACGTTGGTTGATACTAACCATGATGCCGATGCTCATACACGTACCGATAACCTTCGTTACAGGCACGTCCATCATCTGTGCCAGCTCGTTGGCTGTTACGAATTCCGTCAGTTTCAGGATTTTGCTTTCAGCCTTGGCTTCGCGGCGTTCCTCCTCGGCACGAGCGTGCTGCATTTCGCGTTTTTCCTTACGGTACTTTGCACCCTTACCGCCTTTTTGTTTGTTGGTCAGGCGAGCCAGCGTTTCCTTAACCTGCTTGGCTACGTCTTCTTCCGTAACTTCGGCTTTTACTTCTTTAGCTTTGCGGTTACGATCCTTGGCATTGCGTTTCGAAGCATTTTGTCCTCCGTTCTGGTTATTGCGGTTTTGGTTATTTCCGTTATTGTTGTTGTCGCGTCGTTTGTTGCCGTTGTTGCCATTGGCATTTTTGGGTTGGTTAGCCGCATTGTTCACATCCACGCGTTCGTTGCCGATGCGCGTACGTTTTTTGCGCTGTCCGTTTTGTCCCTGCGCATTTTGTGCGTTGTTGCCCTGTTGTCCGCCGGCAGCCTGACCGTTTTTACGTTCTTTGCGGCGTTCTTCTTTCGATTTCTTTTTCGGACGCGTTGTAGGATTGATAGCACTCAGGTCGATAGTACCGAGCACCTTGGGTCCTGTGATTTCACTCTGCGTATGGAGTTTGAACACGCCGTTTTCCTCTTCTCCGATAGATTTGGCACGTTCTTCAACGCTGGGGCGTTCGTTGTTTTTATCAGCTTTCAGCTGTTTGTTTACTACTTCAGCGTTTTCAGTAGTTTGTTGTGCTTTGTGGTCGTCAGCCATTTGTTTATTGGGTTGTTCGGCTATTTTTTCAGCTTTTTGTTTCGTGGTGTTATCTGCAGGTTTGTTGACAGCTTTTTTAGCATGGTTGTTATCGAGGTCAATTTTTCCTTTTGCCACGATGTTTGGGCGCATATCTTCGGGCACCACAGTTTTTATCATCTCCGGTTCCTGTTTTTTGCTATCCTGGGCAGAATGTGCATGCTTTTTATCCTGTCGGTTCTGTCGCATTTCCTCCGCCTTGTCGCGCAGGTTTTTGTCAGCCCCGTATTCGTTTTTAAGCAAGTTATACTGCTTGTCATCCAGTTTTTGGTTCAAGCTGTTTTCATCGTCGATGGGACAGCCCTTTTGTTTCAGGAAATCGGCTATGGTTTGAAGTCCGACGCCAAATTCTTTGATTGCTTTATTTATTCTGATACTCATGCAGTTTGTTTTTGGAAAATAGAGGATTGGTATGAAAAAGGTAAGGTTTGGGAATGAAAGCAAGAGTTGAACCCACAGTTGCACAGAAACAATTTACGCACCGTTATTGCGGTTTGTTTCATGTTTCGGTGCAACTGCTTGTTCGCTCGGGATAAGGGAAAATGCTGCTGAACGTGTTGGGGAATCTGTATGTACCATCAAGTATGCCATCCTTGCGTCAAGCCCTACAGTTTACAATAGGTGCGTGCGCGGTGTGCAAATCCATCGTTCTTCCGTGTGACCAGAAGCAAATTCCTCAATCCTTATATTCCCCAATCCTTCAATCCACTAACTTTCCTTTCCTGCGTTGTCTTCGGCAGGAGTGTTGTCGCCTTCAGCCTCTGCGGGTTCAGCAGCCTCAGCAACCGCTTCGTCGGCAGCCGGAGTTTCGGTAGCCGTATTAGCTTCAGGCGCATTGTTATCCTCCTCGAATTCTGCTTTCAGCACGCGCAGCACGTCGTCGACGGTGTTTTCTTCGAGGTCAGCCTTTTCGATGAGCATTTCGCGCGGTGCGTTGAGCACCTCCTTGGCCGTTTCAAGTCCGATACCCTTGATGGCATCGATTACCCACTGGTCAATTTCGTCGGCAAATTCATTGAGGTAGATATCCTCAGTTTCCTTTTCGCCGTCCACTTCGCGGAACACGTCGATGGTATATTCGGTAAGCATCGAAGCCAGTTTGATGTTCATACCGCCTTTACCGATAGCCAGGCTCACCTCTTCGGGGCGCAGGTACACGTCAGCCTTTTTATCTTCGTTGTTGAGCTGGATGCTCGACACCTGAGCCGGGTTCAGTGCACGCTGGATAAAGAGTTGCGGGTTCGAAGTATAGTTGATAACGTCAATGTTCTCGTTGTGCAGTTCGCGCACGACACCGTGAATACGGCTACCCTTTACACCGACACAGGCACCCACCGGGTCGATGCGTTCGTCGTAGCTTTCGACAGCGATTTTGGCACGTTCGCCCGGGATGCGAGCCACGCGGCAAAGTTTGATTAAGCCTTCGGCGATTTCGGGAATTTCGTTTTCGAGCAAGCGCTGCAGGAACACGTTCGACGTTCTTGACAAATAGATTTTCGGGTTACCGTTCGTATTGTCAACGCGGTCGATAACCGCTGTCACGTTGTCGCCCTTGTGGAAGAAGTCGCGAGGAATTTGCTGCGATTTGGGCAAGTAAAGTTCGTTCTTTTCCTCGTCCATGAGCAAGGTTTCGGTTTTCCAAGTTTGGAACACCTCAGCCGTGATGAGTTCGCCCACGCGGTCTTTGTATTTGTTGTAGAGCGCATCGTGTTCGAGTTCAAGGATTTTGCTAGCCAGCGTTTGACGGAGCGTCAGGATGGCACGGCGTCCGAAGTCGGCCAGATGGATTTCCTCGGCCACATCTTCACCCACCTCGTAGTCCGGATCGATTTCGCGTGCCTTGCTCAGAGCGATTTGCTTGTTAGGGTCCTCCACGTTGTCATCTTCCACAACGACACGGTTGCGATAGATTTCGCAGTCCCCCTTTTCGGGGTTTACGATAACGTCAAAGTTTTCGTCCGAGCCGAAAATTTTGGCAATCACGCTGTGAAAGCTCTCTTCGAGCACACCGATCATGGTAGTGATGTCGATATGCTTGTTTTTCTTGAAATCTGTAAAGGTTTCGATGAGACTCACCGTCTCAGTTTGTTTTTTAGCCATGTTTGAGCGTGTGTGAGATTTTTTACTTAAAGTCGATAAGATACTTCGTCCACTTCACCTCGGCATACGTAAAGCTAAGGTCTCTGCTGACGAGTTTGGGGCGTTTGGCCCCTTCTTCGCGCACCTTTTCTTCGATGGTGAGCGTAAATCCTTCGGGAGTAACATTTCCGAGTACTCCTTTGAGTTTGCGTCCGTCGCAGCTTAACACCTCAACCTTTTCGCCCGAGTGAATTTCATACTGGCGTAAAACCTTGAAGGGTTGTCCGATGCCTGCGCTGCCGACTTCGAGTTCGAAGTCTTCCTCTTCACGATTCAGGTGGCTTTCGATGAAACGGCTCAGTTCTACGCAGTCTTCAATCCATACCCCTTCTTCGTGGTCAATCTCCACGACGATGCGGTCGTCAGAGCTTACGGTCAAGTCGGTCAGAAAGTAATCCTTACCTTCCAACCACTGGTCTACCAGATTCTTTACAAAGTTCTTGTCGATCATTCTTTTGATTCAATTTCCAGCCACGCCCTTTTGTCACATATTGCACATTGTGGCCCATGGCTTTTGAAATTGTTATGGATGTGTTGAAATAATTAAAAAAGAAGTGAGGAACTTACTGAAAGCCCCTCACTCATTCTTGCTTGCAAATTTACGAATAATTTAGTTTGTGTGCAAATATTTGGTACACAGTTTTTCGATGTTTGTGTTAAAATTCACCGCTTCTTCATTTTTTTTGGTGTGATTTTCTTTTCGAAGTGCTGATAGTCCTTGGAATGCCGCCAATCGCCGCCCCAGGTGAAACCATGCTGTCGGAACAGGCGGTAGCAAAGGTCATTGCGCGAGATTTTGTATGGAAATGCCGCCTGTCGATTCGCGTAGCGTTTGGCAACAGCCGGTTCCACCTTGCCGTTAGCCTTGACAAAGGGGTTGTAAAGCGGGTTAATGTCGATGGCCCTTCCGTAGCTGTGGTTCGACAGTTTTCGGGTACCCGCAATGTAGCGGAAGTTGAAGGCCGAAGTGTTGTTAGCCGTCATAGAGCGCGTATCGTCCGCCCCATAGTGGTCAATCAGCCGCATGCGCTCAATAGGGTAGTGTGCCGCATGCAGTGCCCGGAATATGCTGACCAAGTCGGCCGCAATGTCGCGGTGACACACCAGTTCGCCCCGGTGTTCGCGTCCTTCGGCATCGAAGTGTTTTACGCAAACGTAGCGCAGACTGCTGCGCTTCACGGTGCAGTTCTTTTTGTAACTCCGATTCTGCATCAGCCGGAAAATGCTATCGGGAATTTCTGTGGCATAAAAATCCTTGTCGGCGTTTTGCGCCCGGCCGCTCAGTGTTGTCAGGAAGCACAGCAACACCAGGAGCCGCAGACCCGGAAATGTAGATATAATTGACATTTTTGTTGGGATAAAAACACGTATTCAAGCGACACAAAGGTACAACTTTTTTGCCACATTCTCTGGCTAAAAATACCTCTTCGTGTTAATTTTAACTCCGTTAACCGCCCCTACGTCCAATATTTTTTGCAATTTTGCCCATTACACCGAATGCCCTCCCCCCAGTAAGCTGCTTTTGCCATTTCGGGCAATCCGGCAGTTAGTCTGGCATTTGCGTTGAGTTTTCCAAATAGTTTTCTTCTTTTAAAACCTTACGCCCGTGCCCATAACCGACCCTACCTGGATATTTTTTACCGTACTTTCCATCATACTGTTCGCCCCCATGCTGCTCGAACGCCTCCACATCCCCTCGGTAGTGGGCATGATTTTTGCGGGTATACTCGTCGGTCCTCACGGTTTCGGCGTGTTAGAGCGCGACAGCAGTTTCGAACTTTTTGGCAAGGTCGGTATTTATTACATCATGTTTTTGGCCAGCCTTGAAATGAACCTGCAGGATGTGCAGCGCATCAAGGGGCGCGCCGCCGCCCTGGGTCTGTTGGGTTTCATTATTCCCATGGTCTTAGGCTATGTGGCCAACACAGCCCTGCTCGGTTTCGGTGCCGCAGCCGCCATACTCATGGCCGCCATGTACGCCTCGCACACCCTCGTGGCCTATCCCATTGTGCTTCGCTATGGTCTGTCGCGCCTCACCAGCGTCAGTATAGCTGTGGGCGGAACCATTGTGGCCGATACTCTGACCCTCCTGGTGTTAGCCGTCGTAGGCGGTATGATGAAAGAAAACGTCACCGGGCTTTACTGGGTGTGGCTGGTGGTTAAAGTCATACTGCTCGGACTCCTTATTATATATGCCTTCCCCCGTTTAGGCCGCTGGTTTTTTCGTCGTTACGATGACAGCGTCGTGCAGTACGTCTTTGTGCTCACCCTCGTATTCCTCGGCGCCGGCCTCATGGAATTTGTCGGTATGGAAGGCATTCTCGGAGCCTTTCTCGTAGGTTTGGTGCTCAACCGCCTCATACCTCCCGGTTCGCCGTTGATGAGTCACATTGAGTTTGTGGGCAATGCCCTGTTCATTCCCTATTTCCTTATCGGTGTGGGTATGCTCATCAATCTCCGTGCCCTTATCGATCACGACGGAGCCATTATCATAGCCGCCGTTATGGTCGTAGTCGGATTGCTCAGTAAATGGCTTGCCTCCTTTTTCACCCAGAAAATGTTTCGCATGTCGGCCGACGAACGCAACCTTATGTTCGGCCTCAGTGCCTCACGTGCCGCCGCCACTTTGGCCGTAGTGCTTGTGGGCTACCGCATCATTCTTCCCGACGGTAGCCGCCTGTTGGGCGAGGACGTACTCAACGGCGCCATGGCCCTGATACTCGTCACCTGCATCGTCAGTTCGCTCGTCACCGAACACACCTCGCGTCGCCTTGTATTGCAGCAGCGTGCCGGGGTTAACACCTCGCCCGATTCGGGCATGGACTCGCCCGACCGCATTCTCATAGCCCTGAACAATCCCGAAACCATGCCCCCGCTTGTCAACCTGGCACTCATGATGCGAACGCCCAATAAAGTAGCTCCACTCATGGCTGTGAATATTGTGCTCGAAGGCGACCCTTCGGCGCGCCAGCAGGGTTTGCAGCTGCTTGAAAATGCCGAAAAAATGGCCGCTTCAACCAATGTGCGAATCCAAACTTTCAGCCGCTGGTCGGTCAATGTGGTCAGTGGTATATCGCATACGGTGAAGGAAAATGCCATATCCGACCTCGTGTTGGGTCTGCACCAAAAAGCACGCCTCACCGATTCGTTCTACGGTAAACTCAGCACCGACCTTCTTACTGCCGTCGAGCGCCAGGTAATGATTTATCGCGCCATCATTCCCATCAATACCGTGCGCCACATTCATCTGTTGGTGCCCCACAAGGCCGAATTTGAGCAGGGATTTGTTCATTGGATGAAACGATTGGCACTGCTTACGCGCCAAATAAGTTGTGGTGTTGAAGTGCACGGTTGTGCCGACACGTTGGCCGCCATGAAGCGGTATTGGGACAAGCACGAACCCAATTTGCAAGCTATATATCACGAATACGTGTCGTGGACCGACCTCTTACCATTGGCGCACGACACCCGTCCCGACCATTTGGCCGTATTCGTTTGTGCGCGTCGCGGCACTATTTCCTATCACAATTATTTGGAACGCCTGCCCGATCAGATAGAGCGTTACTTTTCGGCCCGCTCCGTATTGTTGCTTTACCCCATGCAGCCCGCAGCCGATGCCACCACCGTGGCCACCAGTTTCCGCGCCGGCGTACCTTTGAAGGTAAGGTAAGTGATTTTCTGAAGCATATATACTTGATGACTAAGTACATCTCGACTTTCGATGAACCGGAATGGTAATCGAAAGTCGAGATTTTTTTTGCTCCATGTTCAAGGTCAAATCAAGCGTCAGATAATTTAGAGTGGGAAATAGCTCCATTTTCCTTTCAAAGCTCTAAAGGCCCACCCGGTTTTGATTCCCCAGATAGGATAAGCCGGAATCCGAATTTTTTCATGATATTTTCAGAGAGTCGGCTTTCCCCTTATGACATGTCTACTGAGTGGAAACAGGGTGTAACCCCAACACCGCATGCGTGTTTCAGACAGGCCTACCTGCCTTACTTCCTGTTGTAGCAAAATGTCAAAGAACGCAGAATGAATAAATAAGGAATACTGTTAAAACGGCTTACGAATACGCGGAACACCTATTAAGTTCGTACAGAGGAGTTTAAAAACTGGTTTGGCGATTGGCAGGATTCAGACGAATCGTCGCAAGTGGTTGATGAAAACGGAGAACTGCTTGTTGTGTATCATGGAACAAACTCTGATTTTACAAACCTTTGCACCTTCAAACTGGGTGACCGTGTCATGCAGCTACATGGAACGAACTCTGATTTTACAAACCTTTGCACCCGACCTGTTAAATGGAGAAATTCTTGGTAAGTGAAAAGATTGTAAAAATGGAAGAAACGTTCGGGGGCGTTTTTTAGCAGGTTTACTGATTGAGCGGCGTAGAAGATGAATTACTTCCGCGCTAGTCGAAATTAGTTCCGAGCTTGTGCGAATTAGTTTCGAGCTAGTTGAAAATAGTTCCGAGCTAGTTTCAATAAAGTCGGAATTGCTGATAATCAGCATTTTCAAAAATCCTATTAGCTTGGTTAAAAGTACGCCTGTTGCGCTCTGAAATGAACGCAGGGGCGAACTACTGTGTTTTAATCTTGTTAAGGGAATTGTTAAAAGATAGCGAGTGGATAGAGGGGTTGATTTGTGTGGGTGATGGTCGTTGAAAAAAAACAGGTAATGAGGTGTAGTAACGGAAGGGAAGGATGGAGGTGTGGTTCTTTAAAGCCGCTGAATGCTAAGCAGCATACAACGATTTCAAGCACTTTGATGGGGGAGAGCGGCATTCCGACCGTTTTCTTATTATTGTCTACTTTTCGGACATAAATCGTTGCAGAATTAAAAAAATAAAAGCCGATACGACAAATTGGTGAAAAAAACCGCGGTTTTTCTTTCAATAACCGCTTACAAACCGTAACTTTGCATAAACGCAAGTTTTTTGCAAAATAAGGGAACAGAAAATGACCCCTGCGACGCACAGATACATTCGGTATGGTGCGCCTTACTATATATATGCGTACGCGTGCGCGTGAAGTGCTGTTTTCTTCATACCCCTTGTTGAGCAATTTTGAGAAACCAAATATATACCCGATATGATTCTGTTTTTTAAAACACCGCAACAGAGCGTGATTGCCACGGAAGTGGACCATCAACTCTCGAACGACGAAGTGAATGAACTCTGCTGGCTTTATGGTGGAGCTACGCTCGAAAAGGCTAAGACGCTGAAGGGCTGGTACGTAGGACCGCGACGTGAAATGATTACGCCGTGGAGTACAAATGCTGTAGAGATTACCCAAAACATGAATCTCAACGGCCGAGACCACGGGCGACGCCCACTTCTCCTTCCGTCCAGGGCGATGGCGTGAAGCCTTTCGGATCCTCGACGTGGCCCAGATGTTCGGCCACTCGCCCAAGACCATCATGCGCGACGAGAGCGTCGAGCGCCACTATGCACCCGTAGCCTATGACGCGGCCCATCTCGAGGAGTATCTCCGTCGCGTGCTGCAGCTGGAGGCCGTGGCCTGCAAGGACTGGCTCACCAACAAGGTAGACCGTAGCGTGACGGGCAAGGTGGCCCGCCAGCAATGCCAGGGTCGCCTGCAGTTGCCGTTGAG